>Ga0307509_10000971_pt1 | contig 49112 bp, 41 predicted proteins | sample 10_EM_MG_FD_202245 | JGI IMG/M metagenome (GOLD analysis project Ga0307509, IMG submission 202245) | Populus trichocarpa ectomycorrhiza microbial communities from riparian zone in the Pacific Northwest, United States - 10_EM | ecosystem: Host-associated > Plants > Roots > Unclassified | place... | reverse complement strand
ATAATGTCTTTTGGCCCCCCCCTACCCCCCCCCCCCCCCCAACGAGTGTCAGAATTCGATTGGTTGGTGTCATCTACCGAACCTTTCAGAAATTTAGAATGGAAGGGGGGATGCTTTCTTATTATACCCATACTCGAGTAATGGTGATAGAAATTACCGGGAATGCGTCACTGCTAGGGAAACGTTATAATAAAGGTGGGGGTGCAATCTTGGTTCAGTCGGCGCCTCCTCAGTGTTTCAGTCCGATTTGCGAAGCTTTCTTTTATTATATGTGAGACCTTGCGGGATTCCGACTGGTGGTGGCTGGAGAATCTGGTGGTGGGATTTCGATCTCACACGTCATACCCACCGGGGTGGTCAGATTGGAAATACAGTACATCGCAGCGATTTTCAGGAACATATGGTATACTGGAGTCTCCATACATAAGGCTGATTACTATAGGTAAGAGAGACAGATACCGGTACATGGAAAGATGGAAAGATGGGCAGGGGGTGAGGGGGTGAGGGGGTGAGTTCGGAGGTTAGGAGAATTTTCTGTCCATCCCTGTATTATTATTTTTTACTTCAGCCCTAGGAGGGGAGGCACGTTTCTGTCAACAAACACGATCTCTCATTCTTCCATCTGGCTCTTCTACTCGAGTACGATTCAATTCGGGGGGATTGAGTGGGGGTATAAAAACATAACGCTGCGTGGAAAAACAAATCGACTTCTATAACTCGCATGACTCCCAAAAACACCACCTTCCCCGCCCCCCCATACAACTAACGCCGAAAGCACAATCACACACTTGTACCATTCGCTCATCATTTCTCACTTCCTGCGCCAGACACTGATCCAGTCCGAGCCTTCGCCTACCTTGTGCGTTCTCTCAGGTTTGTAGTGAAGCACTTTTTGAAAGGCGCCCATCGGACCTCCCAAAAGCTCGTCATAAACCTCACTCTTGAGGCCCCATGGTGGCCCACCAGTCTCAATTGGCTTGTAAAGTGGGAACTCTAGGCACACCAACAATCCGCGTTGCGGGGCAAGAAGCTCAGCCATCCTTGCAGCCCAGCTGCGTCGAAGAGTCGGATGAAGTGCGCACAGGAACTGTCATAGAATTAGGCATCGAGTCAATTGAAACGTGGAACTCCCAAAACATACAGTATAATCATAAACCAAGTCAAATCCGCCGCGGAGATCAATCTCCATTGCTTCGATCCACTCGTCTTTGAAAAAGTCACCTTCAACCATCTGGATCCTGCCCCAGCGGTCAGTCTCAAGGGTTTGCCCTGAAGCAGCCTTTTCGACCTCCAGTTGGTCCGAAGCCCATTCTCGCGCTTCCCCCACGGCGGTTCCCGATATTTCGACCCCAAAGGCGTCATACCCGTGCGTTGCTAGAAGGAAAACATCGTAACCACGTCCGCATCCCTGCATCACCAATTCCTTCCATTAGCTCATGATTCGCCTCACACCCCCGAAAACCATCATATTCCATTTGAATCCCGTAAATATCCAAACACCTCAGGGAGGAAAAAAATAGCCCCGCCCCCACTTTCGTTCGGAACGTGCCAAAAAATGTGTGGAACTGGGAATGCCTACGGGGACCAGCGCTCTTTTCCTTCTCTCTCCTCTAGCCACTAAATCCTGCGCGGTGAACGAAGTATGCTGTTGCCTCTGTGCCAACAAATCCACCAATGCCGGGCTAGGGCACCCCTTATCCCATGGAATGAATTCGCCGTTATCCCAAAGTTCGGCCCACTTCTCTTGATGGAGGTCCGTGGGACTATACCAGTGAAGAGGAAATTGATCTTGTGTTAGTGTGGGATAGCATTGAAGAAAGGAAAAGGATTCGGGTCCCGAAACATACACAGAGAAGTGTTCTTTCAAGCGCTGGCGCTCATCTGTGGGCGAGTCGTGGTTCATTGAGGCGCCTATGTTGGGAATTTGCCCGCAAGCGGAGACAATGCCGATAAGTCGCAGTATGTAGGTAGGTTGAAGGTTTTCTGAAAAATTCTTAGGAGCGAGTGATTAACAAAGATTTGTGTTTTTTGAGGTTCCGAAGAGCGGTGATGAGGGGAGAAGGAGAGGTTTATAACGCCAGTGCGTAGTCAGGCTACAAACTACTGACATTCAACAAGCCCTGAAGATCGTGAGCGTCATGATGTCACCGGACAGCGGCATCGAAAAAATAAAAACCGTCAGAGCCGCGCTGGGAGCAACGATTGAATTGAATGTTCCGATGTTTATTCCATATGCCAGGTCCCTGAACAGTTTCAAGCGATAAGTGACAATATCGTGATAGGGCGTGGGGAGGGAAACCGGCGACTATGTGCTGTACTGTGCTACTTACCGTTCAAATATCCAGCCAGGCTCTACCTCAGCCCATTGAAGCCCTCGTGCTCACTAACCACGTAGGGCAGCCCAAAGGGATAAAGAAAGTGAAGAATGTCAAAAATTCCACCCCTAACCCCCTCGTATTATTTTTGCTACCTTTGCCCCTAGAACCCTGCAGAACTCCACGTCAAAGAACAAAACCATTTGCCGGTAGAAACACCCCCAAACATTATAGAGCGAATGAAATAAGGTAGCCACTCCTCAAATGGTAATAATGCCCCATACTATGCGCCGAGAGCTGGCCTCCCGGCCGAATCATTGATGGAGCGGAAAAATGCTGAGCCCAAAAAGCCGGTGAAAGAACACAAGAGTATATCACAAAACCACTAGAGAGGGGGATGGGGAGCGGTAAGAGAAGAAAGGTAGACAAAAAAGACAAGAAAAAAAAGAGGAGGGTATAGACCGTTCGGGGAGGGGTGTATCTTTATTGTCATACGGTGGTTAGAAATTCTCCGAAACTTTATTGGTGTTGATCATATCTCTCTTTCCTATTTTCCTTTTTCTGAGTCCCACCATATCATCATAACTTGCTTTGTATTTCCTCTATTCTCCTTCTCTTTCATTTCACCTTCTCTCCTATACGAGCACTTCGTTACTGATGATCTCCCGGTTGGATCAATGTTAATCCCGGAGATCTCACAACATGTCGCAACCGCATGACATGAAACGCCTGGGTGGATCATAATCAGCAATCGAGTAAACTCTATTACTTCTTTCGTACCTAGATCCCTCAACAAAGCCGGTGGAAATGGCTTCTCAAGTATACCGCGATCGGATACAGCACTTTTAGGACACCTTAAGAGCTCGAATTAGCGGACCATGTGCTAGGCAGTCCAAAATTTCCTCCTCTGGAAAGGCCAAAAAAGTTGCTTTCCGAGGCAAAGAAGACAAAAAGAAAAAGAAATACCAGACCTTACTAGGAGAGGCAATTCTACCGCCCCTAAACAAGGTCCGACTCTTCGAGTCCTTACGGTAATCGAGAACGACATAGATAACGAGCGATAAGATCCGGGCCAAAACACCCCGAAGCGAACCAAAAGCTTAGATCGACAAGGGAAAAAGCAATAGAGAGAAGATGTCATTGCTAAAGAACCGAGAGGGTGCTCAACTGCCGAAAAATAATGACAAATGTTTCGGATGGCGAACAACTGTTTTGAAATAACGAGCCGTATGGGATTCAATTCGTCTGTCATTTTGCAGCCTCGTGCAAGGGTAGGGTTCGAACTAATAGCGTTGCACCTACTGTACCGACCGGCTGCTCAATATGGCGGTTCAAAGAAGCCGCAATCCCCCAATTCCTTTCTCACGATCTAGGAAGCATCCCTCGTGAAGACCGAAAAAGGAAAGAAAAGGAAGAAAGAAGTGAAAATGAGAGAGGGGAAAGTAAAAGCAGAGAGAGACAAAAGTGAAGACACAGCACAGCAGCGCTCACTTCGTGGTGATACCCCTCTTGACAGCCAGGAGAGTTTCTCACCGATCGGAAGGAGAGGTTAAACCATCGGGCTAGGTAGAGAAATTGTCGTCAAAAGTGTGAGAGGAGGTCAATGAATGTTTCTTTCCTTCTTTTGTTCCACGAGGGTTCCTGATGTCAGTAATTCCCCCCACGATGGTGAGGAGTTGGCATCGGATGAGATACAAATGCAAACAACATTCAGCCTTCACCGCCAGAGCGGAGGATAGGAATGAACTGTCTGATCTCTCTCTGGAGCATGATCATTCCCATGTGCCAGTTAGGCTCTGCTTCATCATTCTCGGTTACTGTACCGTGTTCAAAATTTCCAACACCCCTCCAAAGACACTAACGTAAATAAGGGCTGAAAGGGAGGCAACAAAGGGGGGGGTCATCGGCAGCGAGGGAAGAGAGACGAACACAACACTAACAATTCAATCCAAGTCTAGTTTTAGAGAGTCTGCGCTACCTACCATATTACAGGTATAACATATCCACTTTTTACATTAAGCCCCCCCCCTTCTCCAGACAAACCATACCAGCCCCCGAGCCTCCTCCACCAAAAGAAGGTGCTTTAATACATAAAAAAAACGGAAAACGGGGATCGGGCTTCCGGGTTTTTGATTGGAGCGTTTGGTGTGCTCGAGCCAATCAAGCAACCGTGTTTATGGCGTTTCATTGTCACATTTTCCTATTTTTTCCACCACAGGCTGTACATGTAGATGATAGTACTTACCGCCTCCTTTGGCTCTAGCTATCATTGGCTTCTACGCAAATAGCCACTATCTTACCAGGGACACGGTCCCGCCTCCATTCTGATGAATCGAAATTTTTCAACGAGATAGGTATTCGAGTATCATACAGCCTCTGTTCGAAAAGATCGAGAATTGTGGAAATTAAAAGTCAGAAACACGGTTGCTCGATTGGCTCGAGCACACCGAACCCTCCAATCAAAGCCCCAGAAGCCCGATCACCCGTTTCCCCATTTTTTCTACCGGGGGGCTGTATCATAGTTCAACGGTGAGACCAAACTTTCCTAACAAAGCATGGCAATTAACATAACCACATTCCCCAAACCCCCGATCTCACCCAATTACAGAACAATACCATCTATCATAATAATATTATTATCATACTCCTCGCAATCCCAATCATCCATCCCAAAGCAAGCAAGTAAATGCGAGAACCCAAGTCCTACACATTACCTTAACCCGGAGTAATGTCCTCAACACACATGCAGCCACCGTAGTCCTCGGAAAGTAAAAACTCGCCCCGGCATAATTTGTGCGTGGGGCCCTACGCTCACCGAAGTAGATTCCAAAAGTATCCGGATGTCCCAGCACAGTTTAGGCCACGGAAACGCCAACGCCTCCAGACACTTTTGGAATCGGCAGATGCCGTAAGAAAACACGAGTGCCGATAGTGGGCGCATTCAAAGCCAATGAATGGAAAAATCCGTCGAAAACCCGGCGATTGAAAAATCATTGTACTGTACTGTACTCTACACAAGAAGCCATTTACAGTACTTGTACAAGAAAGCCTCTCGACAGAAATATTTGTAGCCTCTCCTGGCGCAGAGCTCCTAGACGGTAATCCAGTAAGTCATTCAGAGAAGACAAACATGCGGCACCTGCGGCGGCCCGGCTGGCCCATAGTGCAAACAATAGGAAATGGGAGAGGACTATTATCGCTATGATCAAAGCTCTAGATAGCTACTGGTGGGTGCAAACTTTGCCCAGCCGTTGGCTGACATAATAAAGTAATCAATGTAACTCCTAGTGTCTGCTTTTCGCTACCAAGATCAACAATTCACCTGAGCAGAGAAACAAAGACTAAAATCACCCAACTAATACTATGATAATATTATGATACTATAATACTACTATGATAGGTCCTGGAGGTTTGTCGGTAAGTTACCTGTTGCAGTGCCCTGTCTACAGTGCGGTCGATCCTGGCAGTCCACAATAACTTTGAAACCCCCTAACTACCGTATTACCGTGAGCACCGTGCTCAGGTGTGTCCACAAGCGGCCGGGGAACACGGCCCTTGCCTCCATAGAGATTCAAAAGGGATCAGCAGAAATAGTTTTTACGATTTTTACTGACACACCCGAGCACGGTAAATGCTGTATCGACAATCCTACCGAAAGCCGCCAACATAGAGTGAGAACATAAAGTGAGACACAAAGTACTGGTACAGTGCAAGCATCAAGGGCACAACAGCTGCATCACATTATTTTTTAAAATCGCCTCTGAACTTCCCGTCCGCCCCCATATTTACAAAAATCTAATGAGCCGAGGTATTGATCGTTGCGAAAGCTCCAGGTTTGTTGTCATTGTGCAGCTAGAAGTGAACCACAGCAAGTTAAGATCTCCAACCAATGAACCAAGAACAAGAAGAACGAGAAGAGCCACGGGGACCACGGTAGGTGGGACATTTGACTTATTAGTAATGACAGCACCCCCACGAAAGCCAGACTGGAGTTCCGACCAGAGATTCGTCGGAGGCTCAAGGATGGAAAATTCATCACTTATTTATTCTTCCGAGTTGATACAGGGACGGCCTCAGCTCCAAAGGCTAATGGGCACTGCGTCAACAGCTGATACAGCACTGGATTTCCGCTTCTGTGGAGGAACTTTCATTTAAGGCTCGGGCATCACCATCGCTAAGCTGAATCTATACCGGTGCCGTCGCATCACCCTCATTTAATTAGGCCTGGGCACAAAAGATCCGGCTGCATAATATTTAAGACGAATGGCGCACACCGTGCGAGTTGTGATGAATTGCGTGGACGTGCGCGCATGATACGGTATCTCGGGGTTCGGTGGTTTACCCAGTGGCATAACATACAATACCTAATATCGGCCCCGGCGATTTATCTGATAGGAAAGAGAGAGTGTGTAATCTAGCGCGACTGGAAAAGAAAAAGGAAGGAAGGGAGGGGAAGGTGGTGAAAAAAAATGAGATATCACAGACGGCTCCGATCATTATAATACGACTTCACTGCCAAGTATTCAATATTCGACTTACCTTCCCACAAGATGGTTGGATGCTCTTCTCTTAAACCGAGCTTTGTTGCATACACCTGCCTCTGCATGTCGCTATGGTGGGCAAGAGAAATCTGAACAGCGCTGTGTTATGATGAAACTACCGGAAGTGGAGCTGTTGACACCGTGCCGAACACCCCCGGCCCACGGGATCATCCCGGCTTCCGCACCAGCTCAGGTGTGGGGGACGGGGATACCTAAATCCTCAGAAATACACAAGCCCCGACCGGGCTCGATGATTGTGACAATATTTGCAGTAGATGGTTCTGTTATTGTCCAAATAAAACTCGCGTTGTCGGAAAGCACCGGGGTACGCAAATCCTGCTAGCGTCTGGAAATCGATTGACGTCGACGGGGTGAGGAGATAAATTTGATACAGCTGGCTTGATCATGCTCGGGCTCCCAAGTTTCTCAAAGCGGTGGTCTGTGGCCGTATATAGACTCTTGTAGCCCAGAGCAATGTTCTATCCAGGTATACGGGGGCCAGCGCTCCTGCACCCTCCTCTGAAATAAGCCATATACCATCAGCATGAGTTATATAACAGTAGAAAATCATTTGTGAGTTTGATTTCCATCCAACTAAAGTTCCGCTACCACAATTGCCCTCCCTAGGTTCCAAAGAAAAGGTGCACATACATGAAAAGTAGCCACTGTACCGGTCTATAGCCCGCTCTCTACCTCTCAGCAGCTCCAGGACCCTTCGAAACCGCACCGACCACATGTGGAACAAGTCAAGAATGCTCTGAAGGGCAACTTTGCTACCTTACCCCCGGTCCGATAGGGTGTAAGTATCAAAGTTGTTCAGCCGGCCGACACGGATACTTGAAAAGCACCGGCCGAAGGTGGCTCTCAACCGTGGATTCCCTCCACAGAGGAAGCGAAAAAGATTCTGATTATGGTACCCCAGAACAGGTCAGCCAAAACAGCTCACAAAAACCAAGGTAGCCCCAAATCAAGATTGATAGTCATGGCATGATTGGCAAAAAAAACAAAAACACTCTGAGTACACCGTATGAAATGCCCGCACCAAGCAACCAGTCATTGAAAACCGAATTAATGCGGCATCTGCAACGGGTCGGACCATTATCAATGAACTTTGACTGTTTTCAACCCATTGCTCCTCGCATGGTGGAGATGTGCACCACCGAAACCCAGCCAAGGGCCATAGTGAGCTCAAGACCAACTCTGCTGCCGGATGAAATCTATCTTGGTAATCACATTACAGAGAATTGGGGGCCCCAGATATCGTAGCGGCATCAGCTAGCAATGTAGACGCGGGAATCACGCATGGTGGAACATGCTGGATCTCTTTTTCGAGTGGAGGGAGCTGCGTGATCATGGATCTTGGCTCATGGCAGAGCATTCGGCTGGATCAATTGCGGCACCAACCCACGCACACGTATCTCTAAGCCTGCTGGGAGGTGTAGCGCTCTCCTGGCCGGTTTTAGAAGCTCCGGTTGAAGGGAACTTGGCGTTTTCTCAAAAGGATAATAAAAATAAGATGCCACATAAAGTTCGGTGGTTCGGCACTGATATCTCACTTTGTTCTTTTTCCACGAACCCGGCCAGTAGGATTAAGTGCAGCTCCTCCGGACAGGGTAGAAAGTGCAGTTAGTGGATCAAAAAATACTATGAAGGTCAAACAAATTGATCTTCTGCCGCCATTGGATAGCCAGTTGAGCAACCCCTTCCGGCGAAGAGTTGCACAGATCACTACTGACATCAAATATCCTTCCACTCTTCCATCTTTTTTCCAGGGATTCGATCCACCCACGGCTATCGGAGATATGGCGATTTGTGGATAAGTGAGCGAAGGGGCAAGAGAGGTAGGTGGAGAACTGCAAAAAGAGCTTTTATCGTCAGATTCCCTGATCCGGTAAAAAAGGGGGAAGTGGGAAAGAGCGGGGAGGGAGCTTGCTCGCCTACAGCATCTTTGAAGAGAAAGATGGCTTTTAATGATGGGTACGAATACAGTGCTAGCACCGGTACCGCAAGTACTCTATGTTACGCAGATAGAAGTATTATCCAGCGTCTAACTCAACTGCCGGCCCAAGGGAGCCAGATCTCTCTCTCTTAAGAAAAGAAAAGAAAAAGTTGACGTGCAACTCATTCATTCACTCACTCACTCACTCAATCATTCATTCATCCTCCGTCTCTTACTGTACCGTATTTTAAAAGTTGAAACCTGCCCAAACCTTTTGCACTAAAAAGATCTGCGCATCTCGGGGTGGCCCGCCATGTATACTTTAAATTAGCGAAGTCTTGGATAGGGAATCATCTGTCCATAAGTGTCGGGTTTCCAGCTCGGCCGAGACTAAACAGCGGGATTTACCGTACTGCAATACCGTAGCAAACGGTGAGCAGTCCAGTCCTGGCCACGAATTAACCAAGTGGGTCTTTGTGGATCATACATCTGGTCTCCGGCCACTAAGAATCTCCCGTCCTCTTCCTTTCTCCTCTCTGTCTCAAACAAGGCCCCCAAAGGCCAGTTCTGCATCTCCTTTGGCCCTCAACATATATCACCCGATACACACCAGAAATGCCGCTGAAGTTGACAAAACGAGGGTGGGGGTTTCTTGTGCTCGTACTTCTATGTGGGTTTCGCACACACCTTTCTTTTTGATCCCCTGCAAAAACACAGCATTGGATTTATTATCCTCCTTACTCGCTTATTTAAGGTATCGCATCGTAACATAGCATGCAGGATCATGCAGATTTCGCGCAGCTAGTCTTCCAGGTGGGGTGAAAGTCTGCGGACAGCCACGACGGGACTGGAAGCCCATACCGGTACTTAGGCGTCCGGCATGAGGAGGGGGGAAGCAAAGGTGGAGTAGAGACTGATATAGCAGAGTCGGCGGATCCCCGGGGAAAGGGTTGTTCGATAAAAGGAGGTTGGACCCCCCTATTCTATCACCCCCCGCGTTCTTTCTGTAAATCCTCCTTGAAAATTTCCCCTGGCCTATGGATTGCGAAGAAATGGAAGGAAAAATACTTCTTTGTGAGTTAGTTTATTTCGTGCTGACTTCCTTCCCTTCGCAGAACCCCACACCCCACTACTCGTATGAGTCGACATACGAAATATCATAAATAAGCCACGCGGAGTATTGGCTGTTCTAGGGCTTAATATTTTGGATGCTCTTTGAAATCTAACTTTCTCACCATCCTAACTAGATGCACATCAACGATTCCACTAGCTCCATTAGTCGCCAAGGGCGTTTAAATCTGCGCCCAACAAAAAGGGCACTGTCTGGTCCATGACCCAAGCAGCTAATGACAATTTCTGACTTGCTTTCGATCGAAGCTATTCTGATGCAAGGCGACTATCACATTCATTATTCTGTCCGATGCATATATCGAAAGAATTAAGCCTTAGAAAGGCAGCCTAGCATTACGGATGCGTGTTACCGAGGGTTGATGGATTCCAAATACCATCAGAAGCTTCCACGCAAATTATTATACGACACTAGTATATGTTTCTATCCTTGTCTGCGGCAGCTGGGGGAAGGGTGCAGGATGACTGTACGAGAGAATAGGCACTCCGTGTGAGACTCACACTGAGTAGCATGCACCTCACATGGGAGTAGCGGCTGGGACTTGCCGCTAACCGCCCAAACCCACCCCTCAGATATTTGAGAGGCTCAGGCGGCAAACAAGGATCGAAGAACATTCTACCACACCCGTATCCCAGATGCCGTCCCCAACCCCGTTTAGGCGATGTGCGTTATCATCCTTCACGAGACAAGATGGTTTGCATCACGTTTGAGTCGATTTCTGCTTTCCTCAACTTGTTCTGCAGGAACGCCTAGCATTTCAGTCCTTGCACTACACCCCGAACGTCCATTTTTTTTACTCGCGCTGCGCTATAGGAACTATCAAGTCGCAAAATTCGGAAGAAGGAAAAAAACAAAACACCATACCCAAGTCGAGAATAACACAAGGAAAGGAAAAGGGTGCGGGCAGGAGGATAGCGTACATCGCCGGGGAGCCTCGTTCTCCACCTCGCATTATTAGACACCCATACACACACCTAAGGGGACATCGAGTAATGCACAAGATATTGCGACATACACACCTCGCTCCGTAAAAAGAAAAAGAAAAAAACGGAATATTGTCAGGAAAATAATCATTCCCCCAATCTCAAACCTAAACGCCTTTGCCCGCCCCGGACCCATCCAGCCTCCTCAATACGTCCACACTCCCATGCGTCAATCCCCACCGAACACCCTCAAGAGTATTTTTTACTACAGCAATCAATCCTGCGGTTCGCCTGTGTCCGCCGGCACGCGGTAAACTCTCCCAATTATCGGTGGACATCTGTCCAAGATACACATGCATATCCTGGTGAGCGTCCCACACAGCTTTGTCGTCTGATGCCTCAGGTAATCCCCCTGGTCCGACGGCCGAAGGTGAAAGTTGTCCATATGCCCAGCAGACCAAGGCTGCTATGTACATGCACCAGGGAACGTGAAACAATTCTAGGTATACGTGCGTGCGATTCAACGACCTAACCAGAATCTGCGCAGCGTGCCATGTAGCGAGCTGTGCGGATCCGCTATTTGCCCATTGCTGGAGCTCCGCCTTTGCCCTGTAGTAGTCGCCCCTCTCCGGGCTCCTCTTAAAGGTCCGGGTGTCCCCGGCCACAGTAGTCAGGTTGTGGATGTTCGTGTGTAGAGAAATGTAGGCCGCATGGTACATGACCATGTTCCTGTTGTTACAGGATTGAGATAAGTGCTGGCTCACATTCATATCGTAGTAAGTCGCCCACTTCTCATATGCCCTGAGCAGCCTAGCCTGCTTGGCTGCCGTTTCTTCGGGACTCGGACCGATGGGCGATGACCTTCTGTGAAGGTCGTAGCCGACCGATATCAAGCCATGCAGAATGAACATTGAGCTCAGCGGCGACAGCACGGGGAACTGCTTCTTGGGGTCGAGGAAGATGCGCAGTGTCTCCAGGAAGCTGGGGTGCTCCTGCTGCCCGTCGATGTATCCCACCCATTCATGCGAGGAATCCGCGTTCCAAAGGAACTCTTTGCACGGCAAGTGCAACACGCGAAGATCAAAGGCTGTCTGGCACATGTCTCGACCGAACATCGTGGCCTGCTGTACGTCCCAGTAGAAGAATAGCAGAGCGACCCTGTTCAATCGTGTTTTATTGCGCACACACGCCCAAAAATGTCAGCTTTTGATCACTTTCAACCTGGTTTTTGGCTTTTTTTCTTCTTCCTTATATGGACATACGGAGAAAAATAAAAAACCGGTTTTCGGGGGGGGGGGGGGGGTTCCCCATAGCCAGTTTTTTATTTCCTTCTTCTCCCATTGGGTTTTCAGTTCTTCAACCAACCTCTTTTGTGACTCTAGCTCTATCCAGTGCTGCCACTCACTGTCGTAATTGAACTCCATCCCATCCCTGTGGTAGCGTCGCACCTGCTCTAACGGATCTGTTGTAGGTATCTCGCTCCGCCGTAAGACCTGCAGCAAAAGCAAAATATTCCTAATCAGATGGCAAGAAATATATAAAATATATAAAAAAGGGGAAAGGGCAGAGAAGGTATATATAAAAGATCTTGAAGGGAAGCATTACTTTCATCAGTATCACATCGAGCGGCGCCCCGTCGAACTGGGACCTCATGCACCTCATTTTTCCAAATATGTCCGTTAACAATATAGCCTGCTGGTAACAGGTACTGTTCGAACCATGCGCTGTAAAGTCGTCTGACTGCTGAGTGGTGTCAATACCCTTTCCCAACCCAAAAAGGACATGAAATATAAAGCTTTCCTCCCCTCCCCAGTCTCCATAAAAGGTGAGGATAACGGGCGAAGAAAACGTAAGCAAGCAAGAAGGGAGGAAGCATCGTACGTTCAGAATCAACCCTTTAACCTTATCATACAAAGCCATACCAAACTGGTGTGCCTCATCGTCTGCAAACGAGGCTCCTATCGCGATCACTATCGCAACTAGCATGACCAGCTGCATGCCTGGCAAGAATGTCGGCCTGTGTAGCACTGGGTATATTGGATGAAACTTTGTCCAGTAGAGCCTAAGGTAGTATTGCATCGAGGAAGCATTTGCATAGGCACTGGAGTGTAAGTTTGGCACGTTTCCTAGCATCATCAATATCTGGGACCTCATCCTCTCGTCAATGGGATGGAATGCCAGCGCCGACTCGCTCTTCACGTTCTCATATGCTGTCCGATCGCTGCTGCTGCTACTATTGCCCCCTCCACTACCATGTATCGCTAGGTTTCGATAGTGACTCGTTTCTAAAGGGTTAAGGTAGTGCAGGGACTCCTGATTTCGGTTCATATCGATTAGTGCTTGATCTTGGGGCGTGCTGTCATCAAATAGCCATGCGTAGTTCTCCCATGTTGGCATCGGCTTTGCGTACATTTGGTTGTCAATAGATAGGGCTGGGGGTCGCTGGAGTATCTCTGGGTGCGACGAGACAATGAATGGTTCTGGCTGTCTCGTTGGCTCACTGTGTTGTAAATGAAATGGAAGGTGGGCCCTCCGCAGGCTCCCCGACGGCGAGCTCGTTGATTCCCCCGATGGATAGTCTAAAGGAGACTCCATCCCATGAGACGATAACGGCATAGTTGTCGAGAAGGTCGACCCGTAACTTGCCATGGACGTCGAGGAATGGGGAGTCACGAGTGACGTTGTAGAGGGGGAAGATTGGTGTGGAGAGTGAGACGTTAGTATCTGGGGCAAAGTGTTCACATCTGTATGAACCCGAGGAGATGGATGTGGGTTTGAATCAAAGACATGAGCATTTCCCCCATAGTCACTAGTCGGTGGCGGGCGAGCCGAAATTCCATTAATCCCATTAATCCCATATCGAGTCACAAATCCCGTATGTCTTTGAGCAAGAGCTAATGTTTGGACGGCTTTCATTGCTTGGGTTGCACTGCGAGGTTATCGTCAGTTGTCGTCATTTCTGGCTTTGAGAAGCCAAAGGGAGAAACGAGCTCACTGTCGCTCCGTGTGGCGAGAAAGCAAGTCTTGCCGGACAAACGTTCGTTCACACATTTCACATTTGTAAAACACCTCTGTGCTGTGATTCAACTGATGTCGCCTGTTTTTTGTTTGCTCAACCCGAATTAGTTTCCTTATAAAAAAACGATGTCATCTAAAAAAGCAGGCGGTATTATGTGTTTGCTACCGTAAATGTTCCGCTCTTGTAAAAACCTATTATTCCAGAAAGGATCTTTTGTGAGCTTTTTCCGGCTTGTTACAACATGACATAGTAGTCAAAATATAAAGACCAAATAAAAGTCCAGACGAAACATACCTTATCACAGCCTGGATGATTGCACGCGTGCACCCGTTTGCCCTTCTTTGCACGGCTTACCCGCTGCGTTGGGGTTGTTCCATCTTTCAAGGAGGAAGTTGATATGGTCGCCATAGTGACTTGAGAAGCCGTCGCCGCAACCTTGGGGGATGTCGATGTCCTCTTCTTCTTAGCTATAGCTCGAGTTGGTTTTGTGGTGGCCCCCAATGTTGCCGGGGAGTAAATAGAGGTGGCAGCGGTAGTGCCAGTTGAAGTAGAGGAAGGGCTCTTGGAAGATGGGGTGTCCGATGCAGGCGATGTGAGCGAAGATGACCTGGGTGTAAATAATTGAGGTGGGGGAGGCTGCTTTACATGGACCATGTCGTGGATCTGCTCATCACTCGAATTGACCTTTCGACTGTATGCTGGGGTTTGCCCGTCTGCCATGACTGATGAATCCAATTCTGATAAATATTTATTTTTTCCCCGTCCCTATTCACTTCCTTTTCTTCCCCCAGCTCCAGCTCAGCCCTGCCCAATCGACTCTTTCTTCCAGTTCGGCGGCTGTCTAACGGTAGGTTGGTTTGAGCAAGATAGTGCGAAATTAAAATAATAACTAAAATAATAACAAATAAAATACTTGAAGTGAGGGGGAGGGGGAGGGGGGTGGTTTGAAAGGGACGGACGGGTGGAGGATTCGGCCAAGCTGTGAGAGGAAGCAAGCTCAACGAGCCCAGATAGTTCGATAGACTGTATGCGAAGAAATAATCGTAGATTTCTCGGGAGAGGAATGATCTAAGTCTGGGAAAAGCACGGCGAAGAACAGCAACAGAAAACGCCTCAACGGACACTATGGGTTCGCCAGTCCGTGCTGCTTTTCTAAGCTTCTTGCACGCCTCTTCTCGCACGCCTCAGATCCACCTCCTCCCTTGCTTTTATTTTCTTTCTTTCTTTAGTTCCCTCTCCCTTTCTCACTCCCTCTTTGTGGAAAATCACTCCGTATCGTCAGATCTCTAAACTCCTGTTGCCTCCTCCTGTTGCATACACTGATTGGTCGGGGGTGATTAAAGCATTAGAAAGATTCTAAAAGCGAACAGAACAGAGGAGCATGAGATACGATGCTGTACTGTACCTCCGGGTACTTCGTCATGGAAAATTCTGATCGCGACCGGCCTGCATCCGTCTCAGCACTGCGTTCTGGGGCCAAAAAAAAAGAAAAGAAAAACACCCGTCCGAAGTATGGAGGAGGAACCATACATCAAAATCTGTAAATGCGGCTGAGTTATCGATCTTCTCGTCCGAATTATCATACTGGAGCAGCCTCACATCGGCTTACCCCTAAGGGTGAGAGCATCTGGTTCTTTTCCAGCAAACATCGAATAAACCCCCCCCCCCTTCTTCCTCTCCTCTTTTCCACATCATACTGGTATCACATCACATCGTTCTGCTTTTCTTGACACCCATTCCACCAAGAATTCCACCTTGGTCCCTCTCCCGTTTTGGAACGTCTTTGACCAGGGCCAGGAAGACTGCCGGGATACAAGTCTGGGTGAGTGTGTGCGTGTGAAGGCGAGCTGTTGGTGCACCGGGCGGGTACACACAACGTCGGTCAGCTGGGGGCAAGTGTGTGAGGGAGGTGTGCGTGTGTGTGCGGCGTCCAAAAGATTGTTAGGCGCCAAGAAGTATGATAACATGAAAAATAACTGCTTATCGCCTGGTTGATACTGTAGCCCTGTGGCCGGAGCTGCTGCTTGTATTTCGGTAAAACGGCTAAGAGGGAGAATTGGACCACGGGAACCCTACTTTCGGCTTCCTCAAGCAGTAGAAATACATACTTGTACCTTGCCATCCGGCACAGGTAAACCACATAGAAAAAAAGGAACCGAGTGGTAGAAGTATCATAACATCCACAATACAACATCATTTTGTTTTCTTGTTTTGATAATAGCGATGTTATTTGCTACCGGCATTGATAAGTAGTCATAAAGCGCACGCATATAGAATATATGGAACCCCTTATTCTATGATACAGTCATGGGGTTTAAACTGGTGGAGCGTGGAAGTCATAAACAGAAATCCCTTGGCAGCGGTGCTTCCATCTTGCTTCTGCCAGTGTTCCTGAGGGAGGAGAAGCTGTGGGAAAGGGGGGAGTAGGTTATGAGTGGAAAGGTTATGGGCAGAAAGTTGTGGGCTTAGATAGGATACGGCAGCGGTGAGGGTTCATGTTACACAGCCAACAGAGTGGCCAAAAGCGCAATTGCTTTGTCTCTGGGCCCACGCTTTTTTTTAGTTATCGAATGCCTGCAGGTGAACCACCCGAGCCCACATGCAAACTGTGTGCCCGTCCAGCATGGGTGTGGGGTGAAGTCATTGGCATTCTGGGCTTGCGGAGGGACGAACTCCCCCGATCCCTCGGCCCAATATTGCTTTTTAATGTTGCCCAAAAGAAGACTATGTACAGATATCTTTCAGCAATAATAATAATACGGTAAGGATGGGTAAATCACCAACCCCGGGGTTCGTTAGGTTATGGCAATGCACCACACGGTTGCTTGGCAACCATACTGCATAGGTACTACTTGTATTATCAGAATAATATTCTCATATTGTGATATTGTGACCGCAGAATGGGGGTTCCTAGAGGGCTAGAAAATCCCAGAATAGGAAAATTTATAAACAGTATGTGGCAAATGTGCTAAGCTCAGTGCTTTCACTTTGATGGAAAATAATTCTATATATATAATATGATAGTATGATATTTAAAATGTATCAAAGTATTTTTTAAAAAATAAAATAAAGGTACAAAAGTGTGATAAAAGATAGGAATTTACTAACCTGAGAATTTTGATAGTATAACCAATAGTGTTTATTAATGAAACCACTAGTAATAATGATTTAAGCCTTATAAGCATTATTAAAGTTAAACATATTTGATTAAAAGTTGAATAAAAACATCTTTCTAGTTCTAGCTCAGATCAAAATAAATAAGTGTAGCGGTTTATGTTATTAGTACATATGAAAAGCGGACTAGGTTAATCCTTACAAGGAAAGGAAAACAAAAGCTGGACAGACAAGCAAGAAAGAGAGTCCCAACCCCAATATTCAGTACTAGTAGGATCTAATAGTTAGGCTTTATCCCCTTTGTAAAAGCAGTAGCTAGAGCCCATACAACCAGAGATAGCTGTTAATGGCCTATTGTAGGAAAAGGAAGCAGGAAAGAAAATTATAGGACTTTCTTCCCTAGAAATATTATATTGGACGGTTGCCTAAGAAAGTCCTCCCTGTTCTGGGTACAAGTTATCCAAAGTGGTGAAATAGCAAAGTTTTTTCTTTTCTTATTTCTGCTTTTCTCTATTTCTTAATTGGGTTGGTATTTTTATTTTTTTAGGGGGTAAACTTTAATGCCCGTACTCGTACGGTAGTGGTGGTTTCGTCGGGTGCTTGAGAGCCGTAAATCCCGTAACCGTAAAAATTTCTCTCAAGCCTCCCGGGAAGCAACTGATCCCTTCCCCTCACCCCCCCCTAAACAAAAAATATCCCACCCCAACCTCTCCCTCCCCTCCCAAGCGTACTCGAGTATCCCGGCGGTTGAAGGATCCCAATGGAAATCCCACTTAAAAGTTCCAAGCGCTTACAGCACGTTTACCCAAAGAGCGGGCTTTGGGAACCTATGGCCTCCCTTGGTCTAGGTGTTTCTCGGGTCATCGCCTGTCTTGTTGGACACCAACTCAAACTTTAGTTCGTTTGTGCCCCAGAAAACCTTACTATTTAAACCAATCCCCAAATGCTTCTTTCCCGCTTACGTGCGATGTCCTTCAATGCGGGCAGCAGGACAACTCTTCCGTGCCGATGCTCCCAATACCGCATTTACTGGCGAGATTCGCCCGCCGCTGGCACGTTGAAATAAGAGTTCTCATTGTAATCTGTCTCAAGTTGGGGACAAAGAGCCATTGCTTAACCCGTTATGGCCAAAAAAAGTCCTCTTCTGGACTGTGTTGGATGTTTTACTTCAGCTACTACTTTATTTCAACACCAGTTGACAAGTGCAGCACTGCACACCTCTTCTCTGGCGCTAGGTCTTGAATCGTATGATTCGCGGGGTGTGGCTCTCTGCGCGCCCGTTAAAAGGGTAAAAAATACCGGTACCCTAGACCTTGTGGAAACTTGCTGATTGGATGAAAAAATGAGGTGTGTTGCCAACGAACCAAACTTTCGGTACCGTAGGTGAAGCTTGTTTAGGTTACAAGAGGGTTGTGCGCATTCAAAAATAAGGATCACTGAGCCTCCTCCTCCCAGCCCCCTTCCTCCTGTCCTTGTCAGGAGAAAAGAGAGAAAAACAGGCGAGAAGAAGCGGGAAAGGGGAAGGAAAAACGTGCTGAAGCGCCTCATGGGAATTTTCCTTGACGCTTCCTTATTGCTTCCTATTTGGATTTTGCATTAGCGGGCCTGAAGGGTATTATGCATCGCGCAGCAATTCGCCCTTAATCCCTGATAGACCAGTAGGAAAATCGCCCATGGCTGGAAGGCGGCTCGCGGAAAGGGATCGTGAAAGGCTAAGGGGAGTTGGTGAATGGAGTGAGGGCAGGAAGAACGAGATACCATATTAAGAAAGTGGGATATCAGCGAGCACCGGTGAGGGAGCTGTTTAGACTAATCAGTATGATAGTTGAGCCTTTTTCACACCGAACCCTAATGATACTCACTCCTCATTCCTTGTGCCTTGGGCCAAGGAGGTTCGGTAATAAGGGAAATCGCAATACCAAACAATAGTTACATGTCTTCCCCCGGATTTCCCTGGAGATTGTATTATCCTCTTTCGTGGGTGCGACAACCAAAAAGAAAAAGTGTCTACCATTTTGCGGAGATATTTCATTCTGTTGGGGTGTGCACTCGAGCATGGGAATCGGCACCTGTCGCACACTGCGCCCTGCTCTGCCTCACCCTTGAACATCAATTATTCGGCTTTGCTCTGCTTCGCTTGTTTGCGTCGTACGCGGGAAGGTATCAGTTAACGAGGAAGCAGCACAACTCGTCTCAACGGTGGTTACGGTTGGTCAAAGAACCGAGATCTAAACCCACCTTGGGGAAGAGAAGGGGGGGGGGTGCCCCTTTCTCCCCTCTCTACCCCCTTCCAAAAAAGAAAACGAGAACAAGCCTATCATGGAGTATGAGTACAGAGCGGTATCCAGGCAGTGCCCAGCAGCATCACTCCCCGGCTTGCGAATGGGCTTCGCCATGCAGATGAAGGCGGGACACATTCATGAATGCCGAATCATAGTGTGGGGCGTCTGGAGTCGACTCTCCCCGGAGAAAAAATCGACTACCGGATGCTCCGTAACAAAATCTTTTGGGAGATGAACCCCACAGAACTACCACCTAGGACCAGCTCCTCTTCAGTTCTATTCACGCCAATCTTTTACTAAGTGAGAATCGAACGGGAATGGTGGGGTGGGGTATTTTTGGGTTGGGAGCACCACATATTCAATTTTATGCCAAGGAGCTAATTTTGTATATATTACTAAGCGAATCTTGGGCGCAGGAGGGTCTGCTTTAGGAGTCCAATACTATATTTGGGATTCTTTCTTCTCCTGTCTCGCCCTGGAATGTGGGATATGGATTGGGGAAAAAAGGAAAAAAGACCTACAGTACTGCATGATACTCGTATCCAAGCTGGGCATATATGATACCGTACTAGTACAGTACTCGGGTACGAGCAATCGCGGTCAATCGGTGTCGGGGTATCAGCGAACACCAGTCGAACACCCCAAGATTGGTTCAGTCTGACAAGTTAACAGAATTGCAAATACTAGCTAATGGGATCCAACATGCCCTTGGGGGTGATCTTACATTATGTCAGGAAAATGCTGATCCTTCACGAGCCTTTGTCCCTGAACCTAGAGATTAGAAGGCTGACGGAGGGAGTAGATTTCACGAGACTTTCCGGTGGTGGTGGTGGTGGAAGCAAAGGTGAAAAAGCTGCGCTGAATTTAAGAGCCTGCTCCAATACTAGTGGGCGCTATATTGGTACAGCTAGGATGAATTTATGATGATACTATTGGATCCAATACTGCACAGTCTCGCTCCACTCCCATAATTCCGACTTCCGACCCCCCAGTCGAGCGGTAGACTAAGTCAATCTCTGAAGAGAAGAAGACCGGCACGCCCAGCGCGTCTAATCCCTACGTATGAATGGGTCCCTTTTTACTGCCTCTACTCAGCGAGTTTTAAAGTAATCGGGGGTGGGGTTACCTCAATGAGGGAATAGGTACTCGTCCTAGAGAGGAAGCACGCGGACGTCTGGAGGGGAAAACAGGGATGTTTTGGGGATATTTGAGGAATCTTTCACAGATATTTTCTCCTTTGCTCAACGTGGCGTTTGGCCCCCATGTCCGGGCACTTACAACGAGGAGTCTAGCGAGTTGTTTCCACAATATTGGGTATATGCAGAGACATTTGTTATGCCCTAACTGGGTCACTTACTCCTTCCCATTCCGGATATGGTACCGGTACTGCAAAGGGTCGCCTAATACTTGAACTGGCAGAGTACGGTGCTCGAGCGCGGTACCGCAGCTCGCTACCATAACTTTACACTACATACCAGGTGGTTTCAAGGTTAAAGGGATGATTGCCCAGTGGTGAGTAAACACCGGGAGTTGCATGGCATTACTTTATTGTGATCGCGGGGCGCACTACCGGTAAGGCTGGACCTTGTGGCCTTTGCAGATACTTAAAAATATCGGTTTTTCCAACCTTTCCAACTTTAAAAAAACTCCTGCCCCCCGTATTCCTCTGGGGATACCGTAAATAGAATGAAGTAATTGCATGTATGCATGCATGTAAATTTCTGTATGCGTGCATGGTTAATGCAACCTTACTACACACATAATATTCAAATCAGCCGATCAATCGAAAGTCCCGATCCACCAAGTACTGCGCTTGAGTACCGTACTCGAGTACCAGTATAAGCACAATCCCGATCTATAATACCTAATATACCCGGGATATCTTCGCTCAACCCATAAGCGAGAATTGGGGGCTTGCAGAACCGGTACCAAGTACCCGTACTGACTGTACTGATCTAGGACGATCATTGACTGCATGAAATCCTGTACCGCGCTGAGCGAACATGATACCTCGCCGGTACCATGTCTACAGTAACTATCTAGATGGCTCGGTATCACGGATAACTCTTGTCGTATTATAGGTCGTTGTTTCTTTTCTTTTCTTTCTTCTGCAAGCTTAGTAATTGATCTGATTGCGTCCGGTGAAGATTGATAAGGTATGGTAGGAGGGGGGGGGTTTGATATTGAGTGTTGAGTGATTCGTTAATTAAGCCGGGATGATTTTGATGGGTTTCCGGTTTTTGATTACTTGTACGGGTGCAAAGTCTCGAGAGTTGTTTGATGACTTATCGTTTGGCGTCGCTGAAAATCGGTTTTGTGGTTGAAATATACAAATGTGTGTTGCTGATAATATATCGAGGACTTCTAGCGTCCCTATGCACAGAGCACAGTACCATAGTTGTCATGGGGCGAGAGAGAAGCATACTAGAACCTTCAACTCGGCCAATCTATGGCTGCAGTGATTAGTGCGGGCTGTGATTTCCCGGGACATCCAGTGCTATCCATGCATACACCCACTTACTCAACCATCAATCCAGCAAGTGACGATCGTAATCACGGTTCCAGCAGTGTTTCCGTGCCACGCAACTATTATTCATCGTTGCCATTTCGATTACAGTAGGGAGCTCACTATGTCGGTTTGATTTGGGATGTGTGCTACCATTTGAAAGGGTTCATCCTAGTGCATAGTGAGACCTGTTGGTTCACTATGTAATGGCATTGCCTGTTTAACAAATCCATTGAGAAAAGGCTAATGCAACTGGGAATGGTGGACTCATTATGGCACCCCCAAACCACCCTGCAAACCACCCCCAGAGCCGGCACTAATGCCTTGGATCATTTCTCTAGTTCCCGGTTCATGGGGCATGAATCTCTTTTTTGAGCCATGCTGGATTGAGGTGGTGTGAGACCCCTACTAGAGTACCGTACCTGACAGGGCGATGGATCGCCCACATCTAACCATTCGCTGCCATCGTCCCGGTACTCCCTCAGCGTGTTCAGCGTTACTGTATTAGTTCAATTCGGTTTGGTAATTAGGGCCCATCCACCCATCCATACCCCATCTATTAATTCATTCATTGCGGCAGAACCAGTACTGTGGGACAGGGCCCTGTGCGCAAAGGCTCACGCCACATTCAGACAATCCACATGGAGGGTGGTGTGATACCTGGATATCATTTTCTGGTTCCTCTAGCATGGGCTCCAAACAAACCAGAAGATGCGTATCTGACTATGTACCTATCTATCTAGCCTAATTACCTCCCTTCATTCAGCCACTCCCCCCCTCTTCCTCCTCTTATATTGTGTAAGCACTGGTATCTGTACATCAAATGTGATATGATAATACTGCCTGCAGGACGTTCGAGTAAACTCTACTACAACGCTTCCCAGGCTTAGCGTGTAGGAAGGGCAACGTAGCAGGGCAGAGGAGGAGGGTGGCCCCGAGATTGCAGAAACCAGATAGTGGTAATGATAGTGACAAGAGTAATAAGAGTAATAAGTCCTATTTTATTTGGGCAGAATCCGATGGGTATGCAAGTACAGTATGGTATCACCGGCCTGTTTACAATTCGACTGCAGATGGGAGAAGAGTGGGAGGAGCAGGGGGAGGAGTAGGAGCAGGAGCAGGAGCAGGAGCAGGAGAAGGTGTAGGAGAAGGTGTAGGAGAAGGTGTAAGGTTGGGAGTAGGAGTAGGAGGAGTAGGAGGAGTAGGAGTAGGAGTAGGAACAGTAGGAGGAGCAGGAGGAGCAGGAGTGGTAGCAGGAGTGGGAGCAGGAGTGGGAGCAGGAGTGGGAGCAGGAGTGGGAGAAGGTGTAGGAGGAGGAGTAGGGGTGGGAGGAGCAGCAGTAGGAGGAGGAGTATCAGTAGGAGGAGGAGCAGTGGGAGGAGTGGGAGGAGGAGCAGCAGGAGGAGAGGGGGTAATCGGAGGAGCGGGAGGAGCGGGAGGGGAAGGAAAGGGAGGGAAGGGGGAAGGAGCGGTCAGTCAGTCAGAACGGTTGAGACCGTTGAAGAAAAGAAAAGTTGGAAGTTTAGTTTGGTGCATCTACTAGGGTATGATGGTTTATTGATTGTGCAAGACAGGTAGGTAGGAATTGTTGAATACAAGAAAAGGGAGAGTTGAGAAATGTTTACAGTATTCGAATCCCCTACCGGTACTTCCCTTCCTTTCGGAGATATCCGCCCCACGCGTTCTAAACCAATGACTTCCCCCCCTCCTCAAAAATGCCATATCCCCAGTGCGCGATCCTGGCACTCGTACCATAGCAGGGGCAGGCATGGGGTGGAGGTGGAGAAATCGCTGTTGAATTATACTCGTAATGTCGAAGCTTTTTAAAAAAGAACTGCTATTGCATACTACCCAGATCCAAGCAAAAGGGCAGATTCTCCGTGATATGCAATAGCGGTCCTTTTCAAAAACGCTTTGGCATTACGAACACATACAGTGGCTGCACTTACTTGCAGAGTTGACGTCATCGATACTGGGGAGTGTGTATCTGTTTGGGTTTCGCTTACGCATGGTAATTTCTTCTTTATCTAGGGGAGGGGCCTGGAGGCGTTGCGTTATCGTAGGGTACTCGCAATGTCGTGACATTTGTAAAACTGACTGCTACTGCATACAGCTAAAAATTGGCCAAGCCCCAGAATTTTGGTAGTACCCAATAGTAGTCAGCTTTAAAAACCTCACGACATTGCGAGTATCATACTGCACTGGTATTCGTGCGATTGAAGATTCCGGGTTTCTCCTCTCTTTCGAGGTGCCCGATGGGAGGGTGCCAAAGAAGAAAGTATTATGATATTGATTTGGGAAGTGTATTCTTGATAGGACGGGGGTTACGGATTCAACCTGTGAGGCGAGGTGTCAAGATACGGGTTACCGGTACATAAACGTCACACCGGTATCCTCCGGTAACGCGCAGCCCAAAGCACATGTCACACGTTTGATGTCCCTGAATGGACTGCGCAATGCTTGTACTGGGGCGGATACCCTGATTCCAGAAGCATTCTCGCACCCAAAGTTTCATTCCCTGTGGGGTAACTGTGTGCACGCCCGTCACTCTAGCAAATACGGGCGAACTATTCTGATTCTATGCGGGGTATCATACATACTTTAGCGCAAACCTTTCTGATAAAACCCGCTGGGGATTACGCTAATTGAAGCCCCAACACATTACAATTTTCTAAAAGTTTGTGATGAGAGAAATCCCAGAGGAAAAGAGCAACAACGATTTATCTGATCCTCCGTTTTTTGGAAAGAAAAGAGATATAAAAAAGTCTGAAGGCATTATTATGTGTGTACTCATATTTAAAGGTATCATGGGTTCGGTGCCTTCCTATTAAAATACAGAGAATCTCTTAAGACACCACCCTACACCTCAAATATGATACTCCCTAATTTGTTTGGAATAAATAAACAAACCTGAAAACCCGGGTGCTTTGGTTATTTTATGAATCTTCTTACATGATTTGGAATATAAAAAGAGTACTAAACTTCTGCTAGGGGTTGATTTGTTCACCTCTATGTGACACTTTTCCGGGGGAGGCGCTGCACTCGAGTACTGCTGCGGCCAGGGATAGTATCATATCCACAAGGGTTTCCCCGCAAATACCGGTATCGATCCCGCGCGATAGGAGAGTGACTCTTGAGGTTTACAAGTTATCGGGCCGGGCCGGAGGATCAAATAAGGCTTAAATCCCGGGGGTCTTACAGTTTGCACTTGGTCAGATAACAAGTGCCCGAATATGGAGAGGACAAAGCAGGGGGGAAATCGGGATAGCCCAGGGGATGAGAGCATACAAGTAAGCTTTTTTCTGGGGTTACGGGTATGTACGAGTGGAGCCACTCGGCAGGTCTTCGTGAAAAGGAATTCTTTTGCCCCTGGAACGGGCCTCTCCTCACGCAAACCCTGTCGGTAGTTGCGCGATAATCGACGACCCCACGAGCATTCCACTGCTCTCATCTCTGCCAAAGGGAAGCTCCGCCCCACCAAGGCTCCGGCTGGGTGGCTGTAGGCTGCAAGTGCTGAGCGGTTATGGCCTGGCTCTGGATCAGAAATGAGGAATTGAAGGGTGGCCAAAGTGGCGATCGTCTTCCACAGGGAAGCGTTTGTGGGTTGTGATTTTTGATTTATCAAATGTCAGAAGAAGTAGATGTGCCGGTAGTGTTGTCCATTGATCACACTGAGATGACACCTTTAGAGAGCGTTATCACCAGCCACAGGGGGTGGGGTCTGTGTCATACCTGAGTTTATTGGAGGCATTCAGCCCGGGGTTGGAAAACGGTCATGCAGGTTTTCGAGTAAAACTTTACCGGTAATGTGTGTGTTACGCCTTTTGCATACAGAACTGACAGATCAACAAGAAACTTAGCACTCCAAAAACTCTTTTTCAACCCCGGGGCTGAATGCCTCTAATATTGTCGAGGTCCAACAACCAAAGGGTGCTCTTAAATCTCTGTGGCAACCACACACTGAACCACTATTGAGGACATCAGCACATGAGTGAGGAAAAGTGTGGAACAAGCAGTCTTGGTACTTCCCCATTTGTTCACAACGCCAAACATACAATGATAAAAAAAAGTACTGGTACTAGTACAGTGCCCCGCGGCGTCGCGAGATTCTCGAGTCGAGAGTGGCTGCATTGCTTCCCCTTTTGGCGGTGCTCTTCTTGTCTTGGCGGCTCCACTGGGATTATATTAATTCTACCACTAGTTCTGAGCTTCATTCCGCTCTTGTACTGCTAGACAGCAATACTTCCTACATACAACAGTCCGAACGAAGCCAGTACGAGTAGACATATCCAAATTGAAAGTTTATGTTATCACTATAGAACATCAGAGGCACAGGGTGCACGGGATGCAAGACGATTTCTTGCTCATGTTGTTCCATGATACTCCACTCTTGATCTTTGTTTGAGTCTTTCGGTTCAGTCACAAACCAGAAATCTATCTTCTCTTGGGGTCCCCCTTCACGCTTAGTCTCTTAAGTCTTCCTTGCCCAATACTAGCAGGTCTACCTCACGGCCCTATTGTACTTTAGTTCAGGAGAAAATCTGTAACGGTACTCCTGCAACTGATAGGAGCAAAATGTGTGGCCATGCAGAGGAACGTGTCAGTATTCTTTCCCATTAGAAATCTATTAGTACTAAGATACTGCTACCGAAGGTGTTTTAAAATATGCTTTGGTTATCTAGGGAAGCTATCTTTCGTAGGTCCCTTGGGGCGCAGGATTCAAATTGGTTATCCATTCATACTACTAATGGATCCAGATTGGCATAAATGTGTGCTTTGGCATCATGGGTTCCACCCTCGTGTGGTACCCACATGGAGAACTGGTAGTCTTGGGGTAAATTTCAAAGAGCTCCTACCGCACTTAGGCTGTGAGTAGGGGGGGAGTAAAAGGAGGGCGGGCGGGTAAACATTTCCAACATTTCTTGGAATGGGTAGGATGACAATAAGCTCTTTCAGCTGGGCGCAGTAACCTTGCACATACCCTTCTTTAAGAGACGCTCAAGCTAGGTTCCTTGCCACTTTCTCGGGGAATTCCAGAGTGGGGTCATTTCATATAGCAGCCTTTCGGGAAGCTAGGCAGAAGCGGGTGTGCACTACCTATATAGCTGAATACCAACATTAGGCGGGGGATTTGGGTAAACCAAATGTGTTGACTCCCCCCTGCTTTTGAACAGTTCTGTTGAAACCCCCTGAAGACTAGAATCGGGAGGGGAAGAAGCAGAAGAGCATTGATCATGGGAAGGGCCCTGAAGGAGATATGAGAATCAGGCTTGGTGTGGGAGATAGATGGATAGACATAAGCACCTGGCCCGGGCCGATGTGCTCGGTTCGTATTTAGTTAAACCGGAGAGAGGAGTACAATAAATAGCTTTTATGATGGCTGTTCGACTTGATTTAACGTAACGCACATACCGGTAACTGAAACATAAGCACACACCAGATGGCATCCACTGCTCGTGCAGACCAGATGAAGGGACATAACGGGGGGGATCCTGGTGCAACTTTCCTGATATACCGGTATTTGAAAATAGAAAGATAGTGGCGGAAGAAATAAAGGCTAATGCACTCCCCCACCGAAGCCTGTAAATCAGAAAAGCAAAGAAACCCGACCCCGTTCTGATTTCCATTGGCCCTGCCTTGGTTCATGAAATCAGCAGAAGGCTACTGTGCCGTAACGATCCCAGATCGTTTTATCAGGTCGCCACCATACAGCAGCCCATCTAAGGCCAGCAAGACTTGGGAACATTCTCGTGCCCTTCCCAGTTCTGAGCTGGGTGTCAGCCCAGACTCAGAAATTACATGGGAGTCCTAGGATTTTATTAATCTGAGAAAGAAGTGAATTGATAAAGTATTCCAGGGCAAACCAAGCCCGCTGTATATTGAGAATGCCTGTACAGGTAGCCCCTGTCCTACAAGGATTCTATTGGGGTTCTCGGGCCAGTGTTCTCGCCTCACTGTAGGCTATTTCATAGAGATTCAAGTTTTTGCTGGGCTGGTGGGCTGGCTGCATCAGATTTCTTGGATTTTTTCTAATTTCTAATGTACTTTTGCCTGTGATATTACCAGCATACCCACCATATCATATCCTATCAAACGGTTTCTACATCCGTTATGGTGAAGCGTAGGCTGCACTAAGAGATAGAGGGAAGGGAGGAAATAGTGATTCCGGTACTGTAAGCGATCGTTGGTAAGATATAGCGTACTTCCTTTCCTCACTTGTAATGTATGGTTGGCAAAAAAAAAAAACTTGGTGCAGTACAGTACGATGAGGGTTAGGATGAAGATGGGAGAGGTGGGAACAGTTCATTAGGATAAAAGACCCTAACTACCGAGATCTGAAGTTCACGAAAATTTTTTGAAGAGAAAATGCATGCCTAAGGTACAGAACACCAAGACAAACCTGAAACCGACTCTCTGTGGTCTTCTGCAGTGCTGCACGGGAACAGGAATCATAGCTTCCTTTCCCGGACCCGCAGTAAATAGAAAGGCCACTGTAGTATTCCATCAACACCTCTTGATAGATGAACAGTTACACCCGCGGCATCCCCGACAAGGAAGAGCACTAGGGAGGCCTGATCTGTAAGGACCGCCACACGGCATGGGGGGATTTTCAGCGGGTGTGGGTTCTCACCGAATCGTCAGTCACCGATCGGCCCTACAAGGGCCAGTTCCATATGCCACAAAACCGGGATCATCTTCTACCTGGCTCTTGTACACGTGGGATTTGCGCTGCTCTCTCCGCTTAACCAAGTTGCTAGATATTTGTTCCTACTTGCGAGAAAAACTATGGAAGGTCACAACACTGGCTAGACCATCAAGCGGGTAGAGACAGAAAGAGAAAGGTTCAGCAGAGAGTAGGGTCATGCAGAGAGATCATCTGCTCAATCCTAGATGCAAAACACGACCGGACCATATTCCTTGTTGCTTGTGGGTAGCGCAATCATGAGCTTTCACTCGTGGGAGCAAACCGGGCGGCGTGCCAGTATTGAGCTTCGCCGCAATATCGTGAAACACCATGTGAGTGGCTGCTTATGACTCCCAGTGGACACCTTGGGGACTTGGTTTCTTGTTTTTGTTTTTTTTGTTTTTTTCCCACGGCAACCGCCGACGCCATATGCGCTACTTGTGAGAACTTTGTGATATATACTGGGAACTGTCTATCCAACAGACGGAACTGGGGAGTTTTGACTAATGAATACGAGTGGAGGTTTTGGAAGTTGCAGTTTTTGGTGATAGGATAGAGGTAATTTTAGGAGTACTCGTACACAATTGCCGAGTGATCGTGAGAAAAACTCTGAATGGAAACCATATCAGGGGCAAGCGCCCAGACTGTCGGGTTCGTCGCCAGGCGCGCTAAGCCTGTCCTGCAATGATTCGAACTTTGTGATTTGCAGAGAATATATAAGCTTGCCAACAGTGCTGAGTTATTTGAGCATTGGATAGTCAGAAAATCCGATTTTTTGACACCCTCAGCTGAATGTTGTCGGTGCCTGGAGACGACTATCTCATGCCTCCCAAGTCCTACTAGCTGGATATATGGACTGTTTTTAGCAATTATTGATATAAACTTCCGGTATGGATAGTGCTGTACCGGTACTTGCCATGGCTCACTAATCACTGATGTAGCTTACGTCAGTAGCGGGGGGTTTTTTTTGGCTATCCCACGAAACACCGCATCATTGTTGGTCAATAGTGAGGGAAAAACAGTGAGTAAAACTTCCTCGGGCGAAGGGGACTTCATTAGATGATATCCTTGTAGTAAAAGTCACCTCATAACACGTGGTCTGTGAAAATCTGCGGAGGCGTATCTGGGCGGGACTCATGGCTTATCTAACGTAGTTCCATCCCATCCGATCTCGTAGCTTGACTAACTTATAACTCAACTTACTCCATCAACAGGCAACAAAAAGAAGAGCCGCCGATTAGCCCCACGACTTGGCACGCAACTCCCCGCAGAGCCGCTTTCCATCTTTCGATTGCCCCCACTGTTTGGCGGGCGAGACTCTCGTAAGCGAGAAAAACCACTGCGCCTAATGAGATTTGGGTCATGATTTCCTGGCCGGCGGCGAGTTAACACGTCCGGGAAAAAGCCACGATTCCGCCACCTGATCTCCGGGCGCCAGGGTGTGGGACAACCATTCCCCCGGGCACTTAGTACCGGTACGTGTGTAAACTACCGTAGGCTCACCCCGGCCACCCACTTGCTCACACGCTCGAGGCGTAACGTGACTTTGTGGCTTGCAGTACCGCTCGTGCGAGATCGTATTTAGCATTCAGGGGCAGCGGGGTTAAATAATACACGTGTAGTTGAGTGGCGTGATAGTGGGTGCGGGCTTTTTTGAAAGCTCGGGGAAGGCGCTGGAGGAAGAGCGGAGACGCCCGAGGCCGCATACTGTTCGGGAAAAAAAGAGGAAAAGAAACCCATCGTTGCCAGCCCGAGCCAACACTAGACAGCGCAGTCGCAAAATCTATCACTCTCCCGGGTTCAAGAACTAAATCAAAAGATCTAGCAGTTAATTAGGGTTAAAAAAGCCGAAGCCACTGCAGGTTCCGTGGTTTGACCTGCCGGCTGCCGTTTCACGAGACTTCCACGATTAGATTAAGGGTCAGGGAGTGATATCCCATGAAGGTGCCCTCCAATCAAGAAATCCACTTCCTCTTTCCCCTACTACTTACTCTCACCAAAATGTTTCTGGAGTCTCATTTGGGTATTTTAGACGAAGTTTTTAAGTTTAGCACGGTCCAGAGGCTTCTCGGCTCAAATAATCCCTGCGCAAAAATGGGTCTGTGTTCTCGAGAATCTTGGAAACCTTGGCCTCAAGGAGGAAAAAATAGAAATCCAACCAGCCCAGCTCTCCGAGCCATACCTCTAAGGGAATGGTGTCTTCATCTTGGCCAACCCAAAATTTTCCTTCTCCTTCGAGCAACCAGATTGGGACTCCAGGAGCACTCTACAGTACTCACCGCTAATAACGCACACGGTTGTACTACCAACTTTACGCTACTGGCATCATACACAGGAGGGAAATCCGACATCAAGACTGCAGCGCGAAATCCCACCGATGGGAAATCTCCTAAAATGAACGCGTGAGCAATGAGCAAAAGGATATTAAAATAAAAAGTAAAAATGATAAAAAAAGAAGAAAAGGAAACCCGAAAGTAAGGGCAAAGGTACTGCTACTGCGGTAAAGTCGGAAAACCTTGAAACAAGGGGGGATCGGTGCTTTGTTTTACTTTTTTCCTTTAACCGCGCGCGGAGGAAAAGTTTTTTCTTTTCGTTGGTGGCAGAAGCTTTGTCATGTTAGCCATTTCGGAGTTTCTCTTACTAAAATGCTCATGTGGTATTGAGGTTTTTTCGTATTCCTTCGTGCGTTTGAGGTACCGAAAATCATTAGATCGTGCGTAACTAACTTATCTCACTCTTGATCGGGCCGAGTCGAATGATCATGGACAAAAGCTAGAGCTTTCACAAACTATCACTCGAATGACGAATCTGGATTGGAGTCCGAACCCACCCGTGTTGCTCCCGAGGTGCTTGATCCACGCGATTTCACTTGATTCGATCGCAAAAGGAATCACCAGTGAGGAAAAGGAAAAATAAAGAGGAAAGTAACAAAAGAAAAAGCGGTTGCTTGGGGTGAGAGGGTTAAAGCGAAACAAGAATTTTGGGAAGGGAATTTTCATGCGTTACAATCCCAACTTGCGACGGATGTTTTCAAACCCCGAATGGAACCCACCGGAGTGCCTTTTCCCGTCCCGTGGGGCTGAGGAAGAAAAAAGGAAATGAGGAAACAAATAGATCGTTTCTCAAACCGTTTAGCCGGTCCATGGGCTCGTGTCAAGTATGGGGGGAGCCCGGGAGAAAAGAAACGAGCTTTTTTTTCCTGCTCCGTGGATTTCCAGCTATGCAGCGCTCAACATCCATACGGGGGCTACGCGCGGGCCCATAGCTTGCATTATCATCTATCAAAGAGTTATACATTTTGTTCGGTGAGCCAGAATCACGAGCCTGGAAAATTTAACTTAATGGCCCTGATATGACCAGCCCATTTCTGAACACATGGAGTAACTTCTGCTGCCGGCGATGCCGCATATTCAGGTGGCTTCGATCGAGGCTATACTCGAGTATCTGGCTGTTGTAGGCGAAGATTAAAAACCTGGGTTCGAATCTTTTTCGTGGTGTTCGTCTTATTGGGTGGGGTGACTGCGGTCACAAAGCTTGAAAGTTTGAAATATGTCGAATGGGCGCACGGCACTGAGCTGGAGTGTGTATGTGCATCATATCCTGTGTTCTTTATTTGTTATTTCACCAATGAAGAAAGCAAGGAAAGACAGGGGCCAGCGCTTTCACATGATTTTGCTCTCTGGTCGTATGAATGTGGCTGTTGTGCTTGCGAGTTCCGGGCCCCCGTTGGATCGGATTGGGTGACAGGCCACAATATGTGTTTGCTTACTTTGTGGCTACTGATTCTGTGCTTGGTCGGGATCGGACCGCGGTACCGGCAGTCGGCTGCCAGACCATTTGCCAGGCCAAGAACTGCACTTTGAATTGTTTTTTGATTGGGGAAAGCTCTGTGCGAGTAACCTGGGATTCCCCTTGGTGGAGAAATGCAACATAGTACCCACCAAGGCCTGTGAGGTATTCCTCTGGAAGTGGGAAAAAAACGCAGCAATTATCCCCATCAGGAGGTCTTCCGGAATTAGTGGAGTTCTGTCTTGTATCATAAAGTTCTGTGGTGTTTTGGGGGAAACAAGGTTGGGGCCTGAAGCCGCCCGTGTGTGATGCTTGCATACGAATTGCTGGACCTGGAGCATGTTTATTTTTTCCTACCTATGCGGTGATTTTGGTCGCGGGGTATCATACCGGTAATCGAATTTGGAGTATCTTATCGCGTAACTCAAAGGAGCGGGAGGCTCCTATGACACCATATCTTAACTGATATAACGGCCACCAACACATGCCATGATGGGCGAGACTTTTACTTTTTTCAACGCGACCTATCGAAGTAGGGATAGGGCGTACTCCGAGGGTGAGAATACGCCCTATCGGGCGTACCATGCATGATCTGGGATGTGAAGGATCGGCAGCCTGAGCTCCCAAGCCACCAACTCAGGCGCGAAATAAGAAACTTGCTCTCGAATCATTGGCATTGAGCCCTATCCCGGCACCGACCTATTCCCCCCACGAAGCGTGTGCGATCTTCCCCCCCCACACTGGCCCCTCGAGGCGCTTTCCCAGTGGCAACAAAAAACAAGGCGGAGCGGGGGGATGCTTGGTCTCAGATAGCGGACCGTTCCCCTCCACCATCCACATTTCAATCTCCTGGGGGGGGGGGGGGGGGGGGCAAAATAGGTAGATCAGGGAAACGGGCGGCTGCTGTTCCCTACCCAACTGGGATAGCAGCTCCCCGATCGATACGCCCTAGCCGAGGGGATAATGTCGAATTTTGTGGTTTCCCGAATAAGCTCTCCAAATGGATGTGCGGTGGGATGTTAGAGAGAGCGGCGCGCTGTGGGCTTCGGACGGCGTTAGAAAGGCTTCAGTTGAGCGTTCATACCCGACCCGTGGTTAGGAAGGGGACCGCCGCTTGGGGCGTAGCTTGAGCGGTAGATTTGGCTACTATTGTCCAGGCTTTGGAGCAACAGCTTGAGAGAATTGACATGCAGATTAACTGTCTTCGCATGGCTCCAGTGGAGGTGTATTCTGGTCTGCTGACTGGTCAGTAGGAAATGGCAATCAGATAATACTTATCTCGGTAGCTATGGCTAATTAATCATCATATCTTTGCCAGAGTTGACAGATGTTCGTATCGTACCTCAGAATTTTCTTTGTTGAGGCACCCATTTGCGGATGTGTGGCATGATCAACTTCATTTGATGGTGTCGTATATTCCCTATGTTGGATAGGAGTATTATAGGGAATCTACTGGTTTTCCGAGATCAATTGATATGACTGTTATTTCGAGGGAAACACAGTATATCACTCGGTGTCTCGTAGAGTTCTGGTGATGTTTCATATAGCGTACGATGTGGTTTGTTATAAAACGTACGGTTACTCATCGCGAGATCAACAGAAGTTGTTAGCCAAGCCAGTGCGTTCTAGCTATCAAAAGGTGAGAGGGAGACTTGCAGTGGTAAAAAGAAGGGCCTGGGGCAGGAGAAGCATCTGGATTAATGATCTTCTCTGAGCCGCGCAAGGGCTCGGGCTTGGCTCCCCGAGAGAGGCAAGTTCCCTGCTCATGCAATTGGACGGTATCAAAAAGGTAATGATACAAAATTCCGCTTGCTCTTATTGTGACTTGGGTGTGAACTTACCATTCGGTATAGTTCTACGATATCGTAACGTACTATAATGTTGAAACACTAATATGGTCGGGGGGTAGGTTAGGTTGTAGTGCGGCCTCAACAGGCACGGTGCACTTGACTGGCCGAATAAAATCGGGGCTCCGAAGGGGGGGCAAAGCTTGAATTAAAAGGCAAAAGATGCGATTGGCTTTGGTGCTAGGGGGGTTGAAGACTCTTTGTCATTGACTGCATTGAAGCCACCCACTGGGGCGCGATAAGAGGTATAGAAACACATGACATAAACCTCTTAGCGGAATCAAAATTTCTGTTATGAGGTTATTGGAGGTATCAGCGATGAGGACGGGGTTTGATTCGTCACCTAGTAAATGGGTAAGGCAGAAAAGCTCGATATAGGTTGTTAGATGATGCTGCTCCTGCGAATATTGAAAAATATATGGGATTGCTGCATGATCTATGAGCTACGGGACGGTGCACTAGAGGATATAGTATTGTGATATATACAGTAAAGTCATTAGAGGGTCTCTAGACCCGCCGATAGTAAGTGAAACGAGCTCCTTTAGATGGTAATTTAGGATTAGTGGGGTTATGAATAATTCCTGAGAATCAGGACAAGTATCGTCTGCATGTCTTTAGGTGTAGAGATGAGTGAGGGGAGTGGAGAGTAGATATACCAAGGTAGGTCTTCCTGCTGTAGTCTGCGGATGCAAAATCTTTAGATAGCTGGTTAGCTGCAACGCACTTTGATGAATTCCGGAGGGGCTGAGGCGATCGTAGAATTGGTTTTTGGATCTGAATGGGTGTTGCTGTAGGGGGCGAAGTAGGAGGATAGTCGAAAGGGGGGAATTTGGGTTATTAAGGAAATAGTAGGGGGAATTAGGTACTTGATGGGGAGGTGATATCTCCGCCGATATTGACGCCCTTTTCAGTGATTTTTGTCTCACCATCTGTGAATATTGTGCGCTTTAAGATAGATACGTAAGTTCACAGGGTGCGACGGTACCGAGATTTGGAGATAAGTGGGTGTCGGTGAACGGAGATATACTTCTCCGACCTTTATCGCCGCTGATAGCCGTGAGGGACTCGAATGATAAGGTATGAAGGAGACTAAGAGATCTTGATAATAGATAGGGAAAGGGTGTTTATAATACTTTTAACTTTGTACCGCTTGCTGGTTTTACACTAGCACGCCTTTTGTCATGGTTGTTTAGATGAAGTACCGTAAGAACTGGAATGATTGAATCTCGCGCCAAGACCTCCAAAACTCCCTCTCTTGGATAGGCCAGAGTACGGCGAAAACTGTCCCCCTCGGCCCGGGCTTAGGACCAAGAAAAAAGAAAAAGGGGCCAGACCTTGCCAGCAAAGGCAACTCCAACGTCTTAGCGTGAGGTTCGATTATTCGAGTAGGAGAGGGAAATCTCGTCACGGTTTCATACTCGCCGTCTCGTTCGAAATATCAGCCAGACAAGCCAAACCGGGAGTGGGGAATTTCCTAATACAACTGCCCGGGGATATGTTTTCGTATGACACACGACAGAGATAGTTAACCAGCCAAATAATCCCTGTCCTGTACGAAAACATATTGGTGGGCACTCCTATTGCCCTTGCGAATGGTTTGCAGTAAATAAAGGTTATTGAGCATGAAGGAGGGAGGATACCTAGAGAATGTGGGATCGATATTGGTGGGGTCGACCATCCGGTTAGAGACGGCAGAGGGATCACAGTACTAGTACTGTATCGCTGTTTGTGATTTCCAGTTACGTCAGCCTTGCGCTTAAATATAATTACTTATCTTTCTCTCTTTATTACCCCGCAGTGGTGATAGCGCTCGATCTTATCACAATTAAATTTTGATAAATGCTGCTTGGCAAAAGTAGGGGTAATAAGATTTTTGGGGGATCTGGGTGTTTGCAAATAATGTGTTCTCAGGCAAGCCTAGGGCTTAGGAATCCGTAGGCTGTTATGGAGAGGCTATATCTCGTAAAAAAATTTAATAGCTGGGAGAAAACTGAAATATACTTGCGGCATATCTCTAGGCTTTTAGCGTAGATGATATTCTATACTAGGCCGGATAATATAATAACTGCTTGGAGCATTTGATTTTCAGTAATACCATTCATTTGAGGTTTCCAATGTAGGAATACCCGGGGCTTTTGTCACTAAGAGGCGGGGGCGGGGGTCATAGTGGTGAGTTAGGGGATTTCCTAGATGCTCCTCGCGTTGTGAGGTCGGGCTTGGCCTCGAAGGCTGTAAATCCACACCCGAGGGTAGCTGCAGGGGGAGGCATTGAATCAACTTCTCTGTGTATTTCAAGCTGCACAGTACTCTATTTTCTAACTGAGATCTTGTGGACACCCTGGGCGTCTCTGAAGTGACAGGCTCTTCTTTCTCTTTTCTAGGTACTGGAGATTTGTTCCAAGGGCATTATCGGAATTGGAAAGTTCAGGGAGTAGCACGGGTAGTCAGGATGATCCGGGGAAAGGCTGGGGCGGCAGTGACCCCCCCGCCGGCAAGATGCTTGGATTGTGGAGATATTTTAGCGGGTACTGTACAGTAAGGGTGTTGATTTACTGCTATATGCGTTGAGCGGTTCAGCGCCGAAGAGCTCAGACGTCAATATTGTATCTCTCCATTTTCCCTAAAATCACTCATTGCTCTTTGCCGCTCTCAGTCTCACTCTCATTTTGGATATGGTTTCGTGCCCAAATGGGCATGAACCCCTAGCATTTTTTCTTCTTTCTTGTCGGAGCATCGTTTTAAAACCAAGAAGCTATCAATAATCCTCCCCAGTTTCAAATTCACCCTCGAAGCTCCTGTCATCGGAGCGAATACTGTGTCAGCGCTATATCATGGGATGAGCGGAAACTTGGAAGTTTTGAGTGGGGATTTGTAGGACAGGTTTGGGGTCGGTGTGTGGGGATGTTTTGCTGTGGGGTGTTCGGGTGGTAGGTGGTGTATATCTTCCTCCTACCAAGCAAAGTACCCGATTCCTAATAGTGGCTGGTATAAAAGGAACAGATACAACATTATTATCCTATGCTTAGGAGTGGAATGTGGGAATCAACTTTTCGCGCTAGTCTAAGGAGTTCTTAAGGAAAAAATTACACTGGTAAGAAATATCAACCCATATATCATACATCACCATGTCTACTAATTCTTACATGTTCTCTCAGAACTTGGCCACCGGATATCGGGTCTTCGCCCAAATCCTATCGCCCCATTTGAACAGGACCCATGGTACCGGTAACAGCAAGAGGCTGATAAACCCCAACAACATCTCGGCCCACTGGACCCCAAACCTTGCGTACATCGAAGGTGCAAATAGGGGGAATAAGGCACCGAAAGTATATCTTAGAAGACAGTTTGCAGCCATGGCTGAGGCGCTATTTGGGCTTTTGTATAGATCAATTAGGTATTTCGATGTTCCCAGCTGCGCCTCATTTGTCAGCTTTGTTCGGAGGTGGAGAGGAGAAGGAAAAAAAAACGTACGAAAAGACAAAGAATCCCCCAACCAAATGGTATCCCCGCAAGAATTGGCGATATCCAACATACCTCTTTACGTATCGACCACGAGAACCAGAACAGCGAGATGGGGATTCCGAGTGATCCAAGCATACTTGCGTAAAGCCAGCGCTCTGGCGCCGCCTCGACTCCGCTATGCTTCGCTTCTCTGAGGGCAACCCTGTTACAGACTTCGAAAGTTGCGACAGAGGCGAGTAATCCGACCAACAGCGCTAGAAACGCCAACCCGGACTCGCCACTGGTGAAAGAGTACACTTTGCCAAATGCGTGGGGATAGCGGGCGGAGATTTCGAACAACACGCCAGATACGAAGGCAATGTACAATGATATTGCCGCTACTATCGGTTCAGTGAAGAGCATGCGTATTGGTCTGAATAAATTCAATGTAAGAATCGACTTGAGCCGCTTGGCAACCGTGAGTCCTGGTTGCGGTGGGGTCCCGCTTACTTTCGCCCGACGCTCAAGAATCGTCTTCTTGTATGTCTCCTGGGTAAAGAATGCAAGGAGGTAGATTGGTCCTCCGACAAAGACAACATCCCACATCAGCCATCTCCAGTCTCTATGCAAAATTGTGTACCCTCCAACCACCGGTCCCATTATTGGTCCTGTGAATGGTGCTAGGATCGCGACTGCCGAAACTGTGGATCCCCAACCCTCTTGCTGATCCCATATGTCTGCTATTGTGCCGGCACTGACGGCGAGAGTGGGGCTCCCGAAGAGCCCTGCGAAGAAGCGGCAGGCGAGGAGTGTGCCGAAGTTCTGGGACTGTGCGGCGCCGACGGAGGCGAGGAGTGATATGGGGAAGGTACCTAGATAGACTGCTTTACGGCCGAGGGTTTCTGAGATTGGTGCGCCGAGAACGGGGCCGAAGGCTAGACCAAGACCGCCGAGGGAGAGTGGCAGAAATGCTGCTGTTCTTGAGACGTGGAACTGGGCTATTATCTGGGGCACTCCGGGAGTGTAGACAGATGTTCCGTATGTCCTAAGTTACCCAACCTGTATCAATATCAATGCGATAAAGAAGGAGCTGGGGGGTTAGGCAACGTACACAGCAAAGTTAAGCAATGCTGGGACAAGTGTGTTATAGCATCTCCTGAGCAGATGCCAATTCCGTGGATTTTCCGGATCGTTATCCCAGCCAATTTCGTTTATCACTTCGGGATCCTTGGTCCCGGCTTCTAGACATTCCACACGAGATTGACTGTATTGCGCTTGTTGGCCTTGGGCAGATTGAGTTGGCCCTTCTTGGGAGGGGGCTCCTTCGGTCTCGGGCATTAAGTTAGGGGAAGATGTGTAGATATTTGTTCTGTAGTAGTCGCCAGCGTCGCTTCCATAGCTAGGGCGGAGGGGTCTATATGTACTGGAGTTTTGGCCTGCAGAGCACAGCGTGCGCAGCAGGCTCAATAATTACTGAGAATAATAGAGTCTATTAGATTGTGCTGTTGTAGCTGCCATTTCTGGTAACCCAACATAGGTTGTTTGGGGCCAGTATTGCCGAGGCAGAATTGTTTCTAGAATTCGCCTTATTAACGCGCAGGGGGTGCCCTTTTGTTGTCTTTACCTGATAGGGCTGCGTAAAAGTGCAGTGTCGTGATGTGCTGTTCCTATAATGTACACAGGCCCAGGATTAATTCCACTGACATCTGGGACCACTTGGATTGAATGGATGAAAGGTGGACGAAACAGGAGTGATTGAACCCACAAACATTCAGCAGCAGGCAGTGATTGCTTTGTTGGCTAACCGATCGGGCGCGGTGCTCGTTTGGTTGGTGTATTACCTCTGTTGCTTCTGCCCCCATCCGAAGGCACCACTACTGTGACGCCTGCGCAGCGCCTCGGCCCGCCATGCGGGCCGTAATAGAAGTGCTTTAGTTTGGTCTAGGCTTTGATGCATGCTTCTTTTAAAACACGTGTGGTGTGTGCTGGGGGTAACTCACTGATAAAGAAAGTGTTCAGATCTTACTGTATGTGTGTCCTGAAGGGTTTGGAATGAGGGATCAATCGTGTATCTCAGAGACTTCCAACTCACCATTCTGCATGAGGAGTCGGAGGTTGAATTGAATTAGCTCTTTTACAGATCTCCAGTACGTCCATCTTTACCTGGCAAAAATGTCTGTATTCGGACACCCGCTGGTGTGATAGAATCGGTAGCAAGAGTTGAACGAATATAGCTAAGACTAAAGATCATGCTCTAGGCTTGCGCCAATTTTGCGAAAACAAGAGGAAATTCTACCTCTATATAAACTCAAACGTCGTTACACAAGAACACCACCTCCTACCAAGGGAATATCTATAAGAATAGGAATTAGTAAATTTTGGCATCCGGATCAACCGGATAAATGCTTACAGGGTTATAGGAAACAGACACCGGCCGGTGGTAATTTGGTGAATTGCTCTTGGTAGAGGCCCCGGTCTAGTGCGATAACTAATCTTAATGATTTGTGATATAGCCTAGGAAATATTAGGATGCGTTACTTTCGTGACTTAAATGGGTGATGGTGTGACGAAATGGTGAGAGTAGCATCCATACTAGATTCTCTCTGGTCAACACATATCTTAAACTCCAAATGCCCAGGTAGATTAGTTCAACTACAGACAAACCACAGCCTGACAACTGTAGGTATTATGTCCCTGAGCTGTTATGAAACGAATTCGAATCACCCCCAACACACTGTAGAAGATAGTCTGGCGGAGTAGTTGTAAAAAAAAAGAACTCTTAATGTTCAGCCTGCTGTAAACGCCAACCTCTCTTCACCCCCCTGCAGGTCCCTGCAACAGGTGCCTGCCAGGGCAAACACCCGAGCGACCACGTATCGTCCTGAGAGGAAGTTTTATTGGATCAAATAACCCACGTCATCACCAATAAACGCGAATCACGAAGCCCGGCATAACTAGAGACATGTTTGTGGGAGGAGGAACCCTTTTGGATGCCATCCCCTTTGTGGTAAATCCTTCCGGATACCTTCTACCCGAGTACTCGTGATTGCCTGACGTTTGTAAAAACGACTGCCATTGCATATGTGCAAAATCTTTAGGCTCCGGGCAATTTTTTGCCCATATGCAATAGCAGTCGTTTTTACAAACGTCGGGCAAATGCGAGTACAGAGGTCTCCCTGAAAAAGTGAAACCTTTGCAAAAGCAAGCCATATCACAACGAACAACCAAGTATTCACACACTCTTATCCCTCAAACATGAATAAATTGGGGGAACCACGGAAAGAGTAGAGAATTACTTGAACCCTTCTAAAAATTTTCTAAAATTTCCCCACAACTTTTTACTGTTTTTTTTATAGGGATTCTTGGCATAAAAAACTACCTAAAATATAGCACTTTTAAGTGAGAGAAGACTAGAACGATGAAAGCCCTTCTGAAAGTGAATATAAATATTAGCTGCATTTGTTTATCCTTCTCCACTTTACTTTTTTAAAAATTTCTTCACTGCCAGTATTTTGTGACAGACCAAAGAGGGTGATGATTCTATATAGGGATTTCGCTTTTTCAATGGCATATACCTCCCGTTCGATGGCATACAAAAGTGTATACCGCCAAGGCGCATGGTACTCTTATCTCTTCGTTTATTGCCGAATTTCAGGACTTTTTGGCGTTGCAGTAGTGCTGCGATCGGCAATCACTAGTCAGTAATGAGCAAAGTATCCCTTAAACCGCCGTGATGTTTAGGCCCATTCATATTGTTTGGAACCAGTCTATTTTGGGCAATCGTGATATAGAAAACTTTGTGCTTGAGAAGCAGTGTAGTGCTCAGAATGGAGCGAAATCAGTAGCACTCAGCATGCCCATGATGAACACAAGACTGTCTGCGTGTATTTGCTCCCATCACTCAAACATGCTGGGGTCGACTACTTTAAACCCGGGTCAAAAGTAATTGTCAATTGCATTGTTAGCGATACCTTTATTGGCTTCGCGCTCATGCTAGTGTCGTTGCCACACTACTCGGGGCAAGTAGCGAGATCAAACGAAGGGATGGGGGAGTTCCCGTGCCAGTGCAGTTGAACGAATTCGACTTTCGCCCTAAGGGAAACCCCTTAAAAACCCTGCGGTTCTTATTGCTGCAGTCTAATGAGAAGAAGGAAGTTGAAATAAGGTGCGCCAAGGAAACGTGTCCAAAGCAACTTTCAGGGTTTGGCTCCGGTGTCATCCGGATGCCACCACACGCATCTGGGTTGAGTGCTGCCTGGCATTTTCAAGTTCCTGGCTTTAGCTCCAAGGCTTTTTTTTTTTTTTAGTAACAATCTAGTAGATTACTTAGTGTGGTGGGATCTGCTAATTTTCGGGAAGGTTTTCCCCAGCATGCAGCGAAGGGACTGCACAGAAGTTCCTGCTCTGACCTTGGTGGGACAGGGGCAGAAGCCTACTAACCAAAACAGAGAGATATATTTGACTAGTAATCCTTAAATAACTATTCTATAAATACTTGCTGGGCTTTGTATTATAAATTATCTTAAAGCGCCGATAGTAGTTTTTAACTGGGGCAGAGCCCTCTTTACCAACGGTTTTCTCACTCCCTGACAAATTCGTGGGTTCCATCCTATGTTGGGCCAAATCAGACTATGAAATGTTCAGGGAGCGGTTTTTGATCAAGACGATTGGGCAGTAGGCTTATGGGGTTGGGAGACCATTGATATCCTAGAACAAGGATGGTTATGATGTGCTGTACGGTACTAAAGCTTTTGTATGACACTGATGCGAAGTCCCAAGTTCCCTTTAGATTTTGCCACACCCTCACATAAACATCGCAACTTGGACTTCCACCATAGAAAAAAATAGTTCTTATTGTTACTATAGCTTCTGGAATTTCTTACCCTAGTAGTGTCAAGCTGAGAGTTTCTATAACTGGCTATTTTTTAGTGTAGAGTGCCGGTAGCCAACGTCCGCGTTTTTTGTCGCTCTTCAGGGCTCTCTAAATTATGGATGGAGACTTTAGTATCGCTCTGTATGGGTCTGGAAACCGGAGATGGTTTGCTATCGTAGTACATAATAAATGATTTCGTTACCCAAATGCTAACTACCGCTATGTCCCATACAATAATTTAATCTATCAAAATAGTGATCAAACCCCCAATACCAACACCGATGCAGTCGCCCATCTCCAAAGAAAAAACTTTTCACAAAAATTCCCAAAGAAACAAAAGAAATACTATAAATTATTCTCCGCGCTCCTCCTTCTCCTTCTGCAAGCTGAGAAGCATTGGAGACCGCATGCGCACTTTGTGTCCCCACTTGTAGAACCCCCAGGGGATGGGTATTAGAGCGGCGGTAATTAAGCCCACGGTTGTGGCTGCCCAACTAGGCCCGAGGCTGGCGTACATTTTCGGCCCGAAGAGGGGCATTACCCCTCCGATAACACTAGACACAATTGCGTTAGCGCTATGCAACCATCTTTCTATTGGCCTCTTTCTTTCTTTTTTTTGTTCCCCTCCTTTCGTTTACATCCTGGCGGGTGGGGGAATGCATACCTTCTACAGACCGTGTTACCAGCCATTGCCGAAGCGGCAAAAACATCATAACTGTCCACCAGGTAAACGTTCCCGTGCAAGAAAATCCAAGTGTTGCCCAGTCCGTACGGGACACCGCTCAGCAGCGGCCAGATCCAATGGATTTTAGGGGGGTCGCATGTCCAGGCGAACCATAGCGTCGCTAGGGGTGTTAACACTGCGGCCAAACATACGCAAGCTATGCGAGCTTCCGGTGGCCGTTTGCCCGTGCTCGGGTCTACCCTATGCATCTCACAGACTCGGCGATTAACAGGATCGAGGACTATAGCGAGGACGGCACCGATGCCAATGCCAGTGAAGGCTAGGCCGCTGAGACCCGGTCCCCACCCGCGGATCTGGGAGAATACAATGGGGTAGGCGGTGAAGCAGAGGTAGAGGACCCCGTAGACCGCCGCTATATAGAGGGCCCAGAATGCACTATTTTATGAAGAAAACCGTTAGTCTACCTTGTGGGGAATCTAGATGGTGAGGGATGCTTACCATATTGGCTCTGTGAATAGCATGGCTAGCGGTCGCTTGAGATTCGTCTTGACCAATGGCCAGAGGGTGCTTCCTCCGTCTTTGTGGCAAAATCTCGACCTGTATCTATCGTCACCGGTCTCTTTCCTCTTTCTCTCGGCTTTCTGTCGTATTAATGCCGGGGCATATGTTTCTGGAATTGCAAAACTGGTCGCGAAAAGCACTACTGCTGCAATCAAAACAACCCAATTGATCCATCTCCAGCCTGCACCTTGGTATACGAATCCACCAATGATAGGACCGAGCACTGGGCCATTCATAGGAGCAAGGGCGTAAAGACTAAACGCTAATGTCCGTTGATCTTCATTGAAGATATCCCCGAGCGACCCGGGAGCATTTGAAAGAGTGACCGAACCAACCAGTGCGCTAAATGTTCTTAGTTTATATAATTCGAGATTTAATTTACGAAGCGAGGGAGGGGACTTACATAAAAAACCTTACTACGAGAATGGTAGCAAAGTTCTCTGCTAGGCAAGCTGGTATGAGGAATACCAGGAACAAGAACAATGATATGAGATAGACAGGTCGTCGACCATACAGCTCGCTCATGGGGGCCAGTACCAACGGACCAGTAGCTAAGCCCATCATATAAGTCGTCATACCAAGGGTAATAATGGTCGGAGATTCAATTCCGAATTCCCTCATCATTCCGGGGGATCCGGAAAGGTACGAAGTTGAATAAAGGACTCTGTTTACTGTTAGCTATATCCGGAGACCTTAATATAGTAGGGGGAAGTGCATACACCATCAAAGTTTGCACAGAAACTGAAGCCAATATGAAGGCCTTTTTTATTAAAGACCAATTGAGAGGGTTATTGGGGTCATCTGGCCCATCCCATTTGACCTCGAATTCAATATCCAACCCGGCTTCCAGATCCCCGGGAGCCCCGGAAGCCCCGGAAGCCCCGGAAGCCCTTGTAATAACATTGCCGATGATTCCACTGTCGTTAATCCCAGAGTCGTAGAGCGTTGATGTGCGATGGATGTCCTTGCTATAGACAGACTCTGGCCAAGATGGCATGGAGGATGAGTCTGAGCTGTCACTGCAGGATTTTTGACCCGCTTCAATATCCTCATCCTTTCCATCTTCTCCTCTAACATCACAGCCGCTAGAGACCTCAGTATCCTGCCCCACAGCAATATCCTCTCTCATAGGATCCATCATAGAAACAATCTGGACAGTTGCCCGAGAACTGAAAAAGCAATAACAAGGATGTAAAGGTGTGGAGTCGTTCACCATATTGTGGGTGGGGGCACCGTCATATGCTTGTTCGGCTCAGGAAGAAAGTGGGGAAGCCCTGGCTATCAAAGGATGGCAGGAACAATATATCATAATTTTTTCCCCTCCGAGGCGTAGTGCGCTCTAGGTCATCTTGGGGTCCTCATTCCCTAGGACGCTCCAGGGAAAATTAGAAAATAGTCAGAAAACCCCTAATTCAGCCCTCGGTATGTAGAAACCATTTAATCTTGCAAAAGGAAGGGAGGAATAAGGATTTTTGGTCAAAAAGATGAATAATTGTCCTAAGGCTAGAGACTAGGATTGGAGTATTGTATAATACTAGTGCTACTAGTAGTGGGGGGCTTGGACCCCCTGTTTATCCGAGCGCTTATAGATACGCTATACCTCGCCAATCTCCGTGATTGCCTTTCGAGCGAGGGGCGAGGATAGAACGGGAAGACAGGAGCTGATTGGATACTAGGGGGGGAGGGTTCAGGATGGAGCTGGTGGTTTGGCCGGTTTGATCCTGGAGCGATGGCGGGGCCTCCCATTCTTGGCGTATAGTATAATGCTTGAGCACTTTTTCCGGGTTGGTGGATTCGAAGTTTCTGTCCCTTCCCGTACCGTAGTGAACACGTATCGGATGTGCACTATGAGGCGTTTGTTTATAGCCCAAAGGTATAAACGGTGCTATGGCTGGCTATTTCTGCGGAGTAATACTTAGAAGGGAGTAGTTCTGGACAACGACTGAGTAAGAATCTTACATATTATACCGGAAGCAAGAAGTGGACATTGGGCTAAACCAAACTCGTATCTTGGTTAGGCTGGGTAAACCTTTCTATGTTGGGCAAGGTTAGATGGGGAAAAAGGCCGAAGGAGAATAAAGGATAGGAACCTCTGGGATTGAGGTAAGACCGCCCCAATGGGCTCTAGTCTGGCGAGCATGATACTCGTAGGTTGGAACTAGTCCTAGCTACTAGTAGCAGGTGTGCGAGGCTGGTTTTGCTGAAGCTTCTTTGTTTTCCAAATCCGGCGACAATAGAGTTAAGCCTATGGGCCGGAGTGGTAGAAGGAGGGAGCAGAGATTCGTGTTCGACCCCTCTCTCATCTGATCAGGACCCTCGAGGGCTTAACCTATCCCCTATGTCGGAATGTCAGAAATATCGATCATGGGTGAGTTAGGTTGAGCTCAGACACCCCGATTTTTCGTCACCCACGCGATCAATGTTTGTGGTTTGTAGTGACTTTAGGGCATATAGCCGGCGCTATCACATTGCCAACCTTAGCAGGTGGTTTCTGGCTGATACCGATGGGGTGGATCCCAGCCTAATAGAGCTGCACTCGGGAGGTAGGTTAAGTAGGACGACACCCGGATGTGGTAACTAGCTTGTACAAGCACCAGGCAAGATGTTTTCGTACAAGGTCAGAGTAGCAGGGATGTCCAAGCCATCGAGTTTATTGAATAGGAAAATATAGAAACATCCTACTTGTACCACACTATCTTGCTGTTTGGTGTTCTTGCTTCTCTTGCGGCCACTACATAACTTGCTTAGCAACCCTTGTACAAAAACATCTTGCCTAGTACTTGTGCTCGAGTAGCAAACAAGAATATGTACCCGGGTGTGAGGGTATTTCTGGCCCAGTGACACAAACACAGCTTGGGTGCTTGTGTCACCCGGTCCCTACTTTTTTGCCCCCACCAGAAAAAACAGAGCTCACTAGCTATCACTCGGATTTCCTAATCCGCATTGGTCCACATATCGTATAAATGCCACACCTCGTAATGGAGATACCGGCCCGGCTTTTGACTAATACAAATACTTGTACCGAGGAGATGTTTTCGTACAACTTAGGGATTATTTCGCCGGCTAACTGCCCTTTTCTTGCATGAAAACATCTCCCCTGGCACCTATACAAGTACCTGGGAATATATTTTCGCACAGTTAATTTAGGTTAACCTGCGAAATAATCCCTGTCTCATGCGAAAACATACTCTCGGATACTTGTATAGGTTGGAACAGATGTACCGGTAGACCTGCCCGGGGGGTGTTTTGTATAAGGGGAAAGTGGAATAGAATTGGGCCACACCCGGAATAGGCAGTAAACTTAGACGCTTCTGGTTCCGCGCCTGCCTTGGCATTTGTACCCGATCACTCGGATGAGGGGAAAATATTGGGACAAGGAGGGGGCAGTGGAATTGCTCGAATTAGTAGTTATCTCACTTTTTTGGCTCTTTGGTACTCCTTCCAAGGTACAGGTACAGTATATGCATAGCCCTCTGCTGCGCTTGCTTGTCCCAATACTTCACCCGAGCCCCTTACACCAGTACGGCAAAAAGCCGCTGGATCCACTATCGGCGGTTATGCTATTAGTCTTCGTAATCCGAGGCGAAACACCCCGAGAAGGAACAGTACTTTCCAGATGGGGCACAGCTCATTTAAGCTAAGCCTGCGAGATCTCGTCAGCTGGTATTGGTAATTTCGCAAAATTCCTCCTTTAGGCCGATTGCAGTTTAGTACAGCAATTTTTGATGGTCAATTTAGCAAGTTTTTACGGCACTCGCGCGCCCGAGTCGAAGCTAGACACTTGAGGCCGCGATTCCCATTCAAAGTGTCGGGTTCCAATTCAGCCACGTCAGTACAGTTACAGGCACCAAGCAAGGTGTTTTCGTACAAAGGGTTGCCAAGTAAGTCCTTTACCGTAAAAACTGGAATAATTGGGCCTCGCGCTAGGACTTTGGAGCTGCCTCTCCTAGTAAGGTCTCTCTCTTTTTTCCTTTTATTGGTTACAGTGGAGGGCTGAAAGACAGTATTTTCGCTGTGCCCCCCCCCTAATCCAAAAGATGGAATTCTAGACGTCTTATCTTGAGGTCCAATTATTCAGGTTTTTACGGGTAGCGATGCTAAGAGAAGCGAAAACGCCGAACAACTGTGGGGGGTGCATATGCCTGGATTGGCGGTTGCTCCTGTATCTAATACGAATTAAGGCATGGAAGAACAGCATCCCGAATGCAGCGGTTGTACCCTCGGAAGTGCCAGTCATGTACCTAAAGTCATACCACAGATTTAGCATTGGAGCAGCAAGTCGGTGTGGCAGCATGTTGCTATGTTTTCCTATGCAATAAACTCGATATCTTGGACATCCCTGCGATCCCCGCCTTGTTCAAAAACATCTTGCCTGGTGCTTTGTGCTCGGGCATGGGCGTAAATGATGAGAACGACGGGGGTATTGAGTTGGGGAACCGACTACCGTCGAAAGTAAAAAGAATCATTTAATTTGGTAGGAATGATGCCAGGAAGGGTGAGAAGCCTTGAACCCCTGCCCTTCTCATCATTTGTAAGTGCCCACGAATATATTTTAGTATGATACAAGACTGGGATTCTTTTGCTGGTTGGTTATCCCTGTCTTGTACAAAAACATATCCCCGGGTACCTGTACCTCCATACCCGAGTATAAGTATGTCTGCAGCCTCCTATGGGGCTGCGACCACTATCAGCCGGTGACGAACAGGGGTGCTCGTTAGGCAAAAAATCGAATTCGTTAAAGTACTCGTACTCCTGGGAAAACAAAAATAATACATAATACTTGTACATGCTGCTAATCCCTGTCTGTCACCGGGTGATGTTCGTTACGACCCCATCAGAGACTGTAATAAGTCTTCCTATGATGCTTGGCAGGCGGTTGCTAGGCAACAACCTTTCACCCATCCTTGTTGACAACCAATAGTTACTTGCACAAATAAGTTGCTGAGCACACTACTATAAAAGCTTTAATATGCTAAATTTTATCTTGCTCGGGCATAAAGGTAGCTTTAAAGCCATAGGAGTGACACGCCAAAAGGAGTCTCAATGAGTTTATGCTTTTTTTTGTGGTCAAATTTACCATTCATTGGTGGTGTCATTGCAGACGACAATAGAGGGGTTATCAGACATGACTCTACTGTACACTACGAAGATCCTCGCCAGCTGACTATAGCCTATGCAACAAGCAGGAAATCGGGCGAGTATGTGAGGAAGGAAGGAATGGAAGAAAGAAAAAAGAAAAAGAACAAGTTCTTCCCCACTCCCGGGGCTGTAACCCGCAGGACTTCCAAACAAGGATCGGAGTTTTGGGCAGTCCTTGTGATCACGTCGTGATAGAATATTTAGATCCAATGCAGCTGGCATTATTGGCGGGGCTAACTGGGGATTATGTTTTTGTGCGGTCAGCGGGAGTAGGACAGCTGCGGAAAGCCTTAGAGCGGGGGGGGGGGGGGGGGGGGGGGGTTA
>Ga0307509_10000969_pt1 | contig 49163 bp, 41 predicted proteins | sample 10_EM_MG_FD_202245 | JGI IMG/M metagenome (GOLD analysis project Ga0307509, IMG submission 202245) | Populus trichocarpa ectomycorrhiza microbial communities from riparian zone in the Pacific Northwest, United States - 10_EM | ecosystem: Host-associated > Plants > Roots > Unclassified | place... | reverse complement strand
AACTATTGCCTTTTTATTAATTTACTTTACTCTTTAGAATACACATTTTAGGATTCTGCTAACATACATTTGACTATTTTGTTTTTAGTTGACTAGCTTCTAAATCAATCTCATAAGCCTCTTTCAATCCTTCTTTCGCTGCCATCCACGCTTTTTTCTTAAAGCCATTTTCTGCTCTCTCTCCTCGAAGCACCTGCTCATGCAAGGTTCTTAGCAATATCTCGACCATTGCCTCAGTCCATTTGGTTTTCACCATTTCGCTTTTCTGATTGAAAAGAAGAGAAAGAATTTGGGTTCGGGCAGGGTTGATGGTAGGTTTGGTTGGGGATGGAAACTTGCGCTTTCATCCTTACAGCAGATAATACGTTCAGTATATTTCTTGGCCTTTATTTGTGTGCCAACCAGACACACTACTGTGACTTTCGTTTTCCCAGATTATGCTAATTTGAGAAAATGCTATTATCCGGTTGCAACTTGTGTTTTGGGATTATAGCACTTTCCGCCAGCAACGACTACCAGACGCACCCTTAAAAGAGCGTGGCATTTTCTACTATGATACTAATGAGGTGGGCGCGAGGCAGGGCGTTGCTAAGGGGTTGGGGGGATTGATCGGATGGACCCGAGACTATCCTGACTTTACAAAAACAACCCCGCTTTTATTCAGCCCCTAAGGATTCCTCTTTCCATCGTCCGTCGTCTACAATATCCTAACCTGCGAATAAGAGAATATGTCGCAATCTTTCAGTCATAACATCAACTCTTTCAACAACTACACAACGGTTAACGTGCCGAATAACATTGCAGTCGATGACCGATCTAATATCCTAGGCTGGCTATCCCCACTAGATCCCAAGTTACGGCATCAGGACATCCAGGACCGCCGGGTCGAAAATATAGGGGGATGGCTCTTAGAAACCAAGGAATTTAGGAGCTGGCATGCTGGTAATGGAAGAGGCGAACCCGACGGCGAAGTTTTGTTTTGCTATGGAGACCCGGGGGTCGGCAAGACTTATATTAGGTAGGAAGGATAAGCCGAGTGGAATAAAAGAAAGACAGCAAGCACTAATCACCAGCCTCGAGGTTAGCTCATTAGTGATAGACAGCTTGTGCGACCATGCTCGCCCACAAGCTTTCGCCGTTGCGTGCTTCTACTTTGACTTTGCCGCCCGAGAGCAGTCATCAACCAGTATACTGGGCGCCCTGCTCAAACAGCTTGTGGTGGGACTAGGAGAGGTGCCGCGGGAAATGTCACTGGCGTATGAGGAGCGAAACAACTTCCTTGGCGGACGGAGACCGCGACATAGCGATATTGTGAGGATGCTGCAGGTGGCCTCTTTCCAAAAACCCACGTTTATATGCATCGATGCTCTAGACGAATGTGTGCCAGAGCATCTTGCAAAGCTTCTCGATTCGCTGAACCAGATTCTCCAAATGGCTCCAGGCACTAGAATATTCGTGACTGGAAGACCGCATATCCGACAGGAGGTCGACAGGCGTCTTGCTGGAAGAGTGACAAGTCTACTCATCAGTACCAAGAGAGTTGATATTATCAGATACCTCCATGCTAGGCTAGCAGGGGACATAACTCCAGATGCGATGGATGGTAACCTGGAGGCAGGCATCCTGAAGAAAATTCCGGAAGATTTTTCTGAAATGTATGTAGAAGCGCCGGCACTGGGGAAACTATTATACCTCAAGCATCCACTAATAGATACAAACCTAGATTCCTACTAGTATCTCTGAGTATCAATGCGGTCCTACAAGAAACTGCAATCCATCGCAGGCGACAAAAGCTCAGTGCAATAACCGATGGACTAGGGTTAGGGGATGCGTATAGGACAACGCTGGATCGGATAAAGGGACAAGGAGGGGAGAAAGCAAGGCTTGGCATGGCCGCTTTGATGTGGATATCTCACGCGGAGCGGCCCTTGAAGGCCGATGAGTTGTGTCACGCCCTTGGAGTTGAAATTGGGTCGCCGAATCTCAATACCGACTATAATCCTTCAATAGACACATTGCTAGCCTGTTGCCAAGGACTTTTTGTTGTAGGAAAGGAGGCTTCAACAGTCCAGTTAATCCACTTTACTCTTCAAGAGTACCTCAGGGCTTATCCTGACCTTTTCCGTGCAGCTCACTCGACGATCGCCGAAACCTGCTTAAGTTATCTGAATTCCGAGCAGGTCAGAGCCCTTTCAACCAGTCTCTCCTCCAACCTCCATGATCTATCATTTCTGGAATATTCTTCGGTCTATTGGGGAGTGCACGCAAATAGGGACCTGTCAGCTTGCACGAGACAGCTTGCACTCACACTATTTGACGGCTATGAACACCACATATCTACTAAAACGCTATTGAAAACGCACGGGATGCATTGGTATGCTGTGGATTTCGATAAACCCTCTATGTTTAATGGTCTACATTGTGCATCCTTCTTCGGGATTGTTGAGATTGTGGCTTATTTGGTAAAGATGGAAGGTTGTGATATTAATCAAGTGGACTCCATGGGCAACACACCACTGCATTGGGCTGCCTGGAATGGGCACGAAGGGGTAGTGAGAATGCTGCTCAGACAGGACGGCATCAGTCCCGACAAACCAGACAATTGTGGCCGAATTCCACTACATTATGCCTCTGGGAGAGGGCGTGAGGGAGTGGTGAAAATACTGCTCGGACGGGGGGCCGTGAACCCCAACAAGCCAGATAGCCGCGGTCAAACACCGCTCTATTGTGCTGCTTGGGCTGGGCAGGCGGGAGTGGTAAAAATACTGCTCGGACATGACGATGTCAACCCCGATAAACCAGATGTGTACGGTCAAACACCACTCTTTGGTGCTGCTTCGAATGGGCACGAAAGAGTGGTGGGGGTGCTACTCGGACGGGACGATGTCGACCCTGACAAGCCAAATAAGAACGGCCAAACACCACTCTTTGCCGCTGCTTGGGATGGGCACGAGGGAGTGGTGAAAAGTCTGATCACACATGACGACGTCAACCCCGGCAAGCTGGACAAGTCAGGTCGAACACCACTCTGGTGGGCTGTTAAGTCTGGCCATGCGGGGGTGGTGGCGCTATTACAGCCCCTAGCACCTGCCGCCTCCCGTGCATCCTAAAGCCCAGGAGGCATGCCCTCATTACCGTGCCGCCTTCGACTACGGATCACCTATGTGCCATTCCCGAAATGACCGCAACATCTCTATTATGATAACATGCCCATGGCCGCCATTGCCCCTCTCCCCCCATCCCTACTATTTAAAACGCCGCCTTGCCGTCGAAAAAATCAGCTCAAATACTTTCTTTTAGTCGAAGGAAACCACCGCCTACGCAGTAGAGATACACTCATCTGTCCTTACCCGACTAAATCTCTACACATTGTCTCATGTAGCCGATTCAGGATTTGTCAGTTTCTGTTTTAAATGCGGAGTTCAGCGTTAGTGGGGGGGCTATCTCCATTGTGTAGTATTGAGATAAGCTAGCGTGGCCCGGAATTTTCATCATATTTACTTCCTTTTAGTTTTTCCAATTGCGAATCCCCTTACACATTTGTCGTTCATTTACTTCTTTCCATAATTCCTTCTCCCTTTCCTCCCCTCTAAAATATAGACCCAAGGGTTGTTTAGACATAGATAAAAATACAAAGCGCAAGCGTCTCTGACACTAGTGAAATGCGGTGCGAAATTTAGCTATTAACATTAACCAAGGTGTGATAGCGTCTAGTTTCCACTGTGGGCATGGCTCAGTGAAGACCATGCTTATATGCCACTACACCCCAGGCGTGAGCTTGAAGGTGAGGTCGGGAGGCTACCTTCACTTTTTAGTCCTACTCATCAAGGAAAACTAGCACAGTAAAGAGTTTTTCAATTGCAAAGATAACACGAGTGCCAGTCCCAGTATCTTATCCCGGCCAAGAGTGAGTGAAGGGCCCACAGCAGCGTGCAGCGTCGGCTTGTGAGCAATTGGAGTGAATATTCCATCCTCCCTTAGTCTCCTTCTACCCACTACAATTTTTCCATCCTCAAGGAATACTGACCTGTGCTCCACACAACCTCCTCAGCCATGTAGCGAAGACCCCGCCATGTCCTTGGGCATTAGCCTGCAAGCAATATACATTTCCCTACTATAAATAACCGACATAGTGCCCTAGATTACAGCTGTAAGGTACAGTATGATATAGTATGTACCGGGAAAATACATCCCGCACAATGTATAAGATTTGATGCGAGGTAATGGCGCCTCTCGTCGCAGAAGGGGCTGATAAATTAACCCTCCTCACAACAAGCGGATTTCAGATAGCTAGTCAAAACGTGCAAGCCCGTCCCTCTCTTACTCCGCCGTTGAGGTCTAAAAGAAATATTATCTGCCAATCGCCATTCCACGGGAGTTTGTAAAAAGGGATGAATGGAGAGAAAGACGGAGGTGAAGATTGATGGTTGCTTGAAGTTCCCGATGATCCTCCTTCGTGTCCTCTCCTCTCTTAAATACCTCTTTTCCCCTCTCTCCCTAAGCCACCAAATTCAGTCTAACCAACACCATTAACTATGAGTCCGTCTGCCCCACAAGACGCTACTAGTAAATTTATGTAATTTCACAGTCTAAACGATATCCGAATCCGAGTGATATACCATGACCAGGTAATTAGGGTCCCAATACCTGCTGTACGCCGGTATAACGTATCTCCGCACGCTGTACCCCGCAAATGAAACCGGGGATGAGAGAAAACTGGGATGCCTACCCGATGCCACCTCCATCTCTACCTGCATCTCTTCCCAACTTACCTGCCCGCCTGCCCGCTAAGCCGACAAGCGAAGGATATGAGTTAAGGCAAATAAGCCGCCGAAAAAGAAAAAAAAGCCAGCCATAGTTATGGGACAGACCACTCGTATGCATGTTCGCAGAACTCTGACCACCTTGTTTTATTCTGTATTACTCGAGTACACCGTGCTCGAGTACTGTGCTGTGCTGTGAGTTGGATTGGTTTGTGTTGCGGCAGTTCACGGGGTTTAGGAGGGAGCGAAGAGACAGTTGTCCTGATTTCTAAGTGTGTGCGTGAATGCTCGTGGCATTCTGTGAGACTGAAGACCAGGCACAGCTTCACTGGAGTATGATATCATATTGCGAGAAAAGTGAGGGATATCGTATATCACATTATCTTTTTCACTTCTCTGTTGCTGTTCTCTCCAGTAGGATGTCCGCACTCCGCTGGAGGCTGCTGATAAAAAGGTTGATAAGACAAGAGCACAAACCACCGGTACCGGGTCCTCTCATTGGTTCCAAATACGGTACGCTAACCGAGCTAGGACCAGACTCGACTTGCGCGTTCGTCGGTCCGCTCCGCGCACGACCCGCCCGCACCCATCCCCCACACCGCAATATCCCTTATCATACAAGTTACAGGCATAAAGAACCCGAACATTTGAGTCCGAATTTTGTATGGGCGGTCAGACACGCACAGACATTTTGCCATACAAATTCCTCATCCCTGTGTTCGGGTTCTTTTTTTTTTTTTTTTTTATAAAACTTTTTCCATTTCGGGTACTTAAGCTACTCTAAAGCGTGACCCTAATCAACTAACTACTCCTGGACCCGCCTACCGGAACATAATCCCTCACCACCTCTAGCAACAGCAAAGAAACAACAAACAACCCTTTACACTAAATCAACTTCAAAACCACAAATCCGACTTCCCCCCGTAGCCAACTGCACCCCGAGCGGGTCACCAAGCCGAATGAAGAATCTGTATCATTAGTAAAACAACAATAACAAGGTGAACTTACGCCGTCCGATATCCCCAGTGCTCACACACCAGGCGGGCTCCTCCAACATCTGAACAAGGGGTAAAGCAAGCCCTGCCCACGTCGATTCGCATAATTAAAACCCAAACTAGGGCCATCCGTTAAGTTTACCCTCGCCACTCAAGGTCATCTGTATCCCCTACCGCGCCCCGCTGGCCATTTTTCACGGTCTCCGGGAAATCCCCGGGAATGGTTGAAAAACATAGGAAAATTGGGGTTAACCAGACCCCGCCCAAACTGTCCACTTCTCGGCCCAACTGGGGCCCCCACCACATATCCACTACCCCGACCCCTACCCCCAGGTGTCCCCGCCACATAACCTTTTGGACCCCTGGGAATCGAGGTCGCCACTATCTGCCCCTCAACCACCTCCTCCGCCTCACTCCCCTCCTTCTCCTCCTCTTCTTCATCCCCATTCACTCTCCTCCTCTTACCCTTCGGCAGCCTCACCAACGCCACCTCAGGTTCGTCCACCACCACCGCCACCCTAGTCTCAGCCACCGGCGGCTCCGCCACACCAGCCACCGGCGCCACCCACACATCTTCCTCATCCTCCGCCACAATCGTCCCACTCATCCGAACCTCGGGCTCAGCCACCACCGGCGACTCAGGCTCCTGAACCCTCACGGGCGAAGCCACCTCGGAACAATCATCCCCTTTTCTCGCCAACTCTTTCGACAACACATGATTCCGCTTCGATAAAACAGAAACATGGTGCCTTAATCTGGAGACCTCTTTCTCCAAACTTAATATTCGCTCTAACGCGGCCGAAGCCGCCAACCCCGCTTTAGCAACCTTGGTTGCCGAAAAAGTAGTAGAACCTCGCTTAACCATAATGTCCAGATACCGTGGTGTTAATGGAAGATGAGGAAGTAAAAATAATAGATGGAAGAGATAAATCTATCTTCCAGTGATGAAATTAGAATAAGGGTTGGATTCCTTAAACTAAAGACTTGAAGCCGTCGTGAAGAGGGGTCCAAGGATCTCGATTGGTCAGAAGCCAAATGTGACGAGTTGAAATTTCAATCGCTGTGGTTGTAACCGACGTGGTGGATGTGTTCGGGTTCTTTATGTCCGTAACTTGTACAGCACGGCGCCGTTGGAAGCTCCGGTATCGTACTATGGTGGTGGGCGGGGGCTGGGCCCCCGTCTGTCTTCTTCATTGGATTATGGTACCGATCAGTTTCCTCCCCGCACTCTGCTCCAGGATTTACTTGTACGATGGGACCTTACTCTAACCAAGTACTGTATGGTATCGTGTAGAGTTTCCCTCCGTTCATTTGGCTCTTGCCCTGAGGTAGATTGGTCTAATTTTGTGTGATGATAATTGCCTATGAGTGCACTGGCTAATTGGTGTCGACGCTTTCTATCTACTTGAGCACTCTCTCCCTGCTACCGCGTAAGCGATACCGGGACCCACATACAAGTACCAGTACCGGCAGGAACGAAGAATATGACACCGAGCCATTAGATTCGCAGCCTGGAATCCCGAAAATCAAAAGGATCCCTCCGGGATAGCGAGTGATCCGGGTCAAACACGTTGGGCTCTGGTGTAAAGAAATTTGGGGCGGTGAGGTATCCGAGTTGTCGAGATCTGAGATCGCGGGGTGCGACTGCATGTGCTCTAGTATCATACTCGAATACTATTCATAGTCTATCATCTCTCCTGGTATCCATCCATCCATCAACCGAGAATTTATCCGGCCCGGAACATCACCCAATTTCCATTTTTACCTCGCCTGGGTGCTCGTAGAGGGTTTACCCCGGATTTGTCTTGTTTCGCTAAAAGAATTTACATCTGGTGGGAGCTCGCGGCGGGGATCCACTCAATTTTTTCCAAACCTATTTTGTACCCTCTTGCCTTACAATCGCGGAACAGGAAAATATACACCCCTAGCAAATATACAGTTCGCTGCTGATTGGTCGGACCTTAGTAATTCTGGCCCGCGAGCCAATCAATGGGGACTGTATATTTGCTGGGGGTGTACAGTATATTTTCCTGTTCCACGATCGTACTGGAGGGAGGGAAAGGTTGGTGGTTGTTCCTGGCAGGATGCTGTGCGGTCGGTAGTCTGCTTCTTTTCCTCTCTTGTGGGTCAGCTTGTCTGTTATTGCTTTCTTTTTTCTTTCCATCTTCCATTTCTTCCTCTTTCTTGCAGTGGATTACCTGTACCGGCTCGGGTGGGCAAGGTTCTCCCTTCTTGGCGCTGGATTCATGGCGAGGCTGGGCTCTAATGGGAGAATTTTTTATGCACACCCTGTGTAAGCATTCAAGAGGTATCATGGATTTTTCCTCCTCCCCACACACACACACACACACCTTTTTCTTGTCATTTTTTTCTCTTCCTCTTTTCCTCTCTCCCTCCTTGAACGGATGGAAGGAAAAGAAGGGGAAAAAACACAAAGTGACCCCACCATTAACTGCCATTTTTGACTGGCTACTCGAGTGCTGGATTACAGTGCGAGTACTTTGCTCACTTGCTGGCTGGTTCGCGAGTTACCGGTGGTCTAACAGCGGTTGGTTGGTTGTCCATCCATCAGTCCGTCAAACTTGACCTAGCCGCACCACGAAAGCCCATGCCCACCGTCCACCCCATCCGCTTCACCACCCTAATCAACTTAACCTAACCTCACTCACACCCACACCTACACCCACCACCTGCACCCAGCTCAACCCACACGCTGCTATACTACAGTACATCCCCCCCTTCGTTGTTCATCTGTTCGTTCGTCGCCCCTCGGCTTCGATAGACGGAATTTGAGCTTGCTGAGCTATTTCCTGTTCTTTTTGTTCTTTTCCTTTCCTCTTCTCTTTTTTTCTTTTCTATATAAATTCTACACTACAACTTTCCTACCCCCTCTTTCCATACTATTGCTACGGTTCTGTAAGGGTAGTGTACAAGTACAGATACGATAGCATAGGGGCAAGAGAGGGAGAAAAACGGAAAACCCGGTAAAGGGACGAAGGAAGGATTGAATTCTCATTACTCGTCACCACCATCGTTACCAACTAATCTTGTACCTCACCCCCATCTCAGGGGCTTCCTAGGGGAACCTGGCATTCCATCTCTCTGCTTTACTCAGCTCCTGCTATTGCTGCAGAGGACAACCCCATCCACCCGACCTGGCAGTAGTGAGTGCAAACGTACTGGATGAGGCGCCGCCGAACGTGACTCGGCAAACTCACTCTCACCACAACCACTATGAATCGGCAACAGAAACCGACCTTCACCACTACCACCACATCAACAATGATGATTTTCATCCTCTGCACTTTCCTCTTCGGAGCAGGTCTGGCCCTCGGCCAGCAACACCAGCAATACCACCAGCAGCAACAACGAATCCCCACGCGAGATCCGGACTCCCCACATCCTGTTATGGGAATAAACGATAGTGGTCGGAACTACAACCGCGGCACCGACGTTAGTTCCACTGTTCGAGCTCTCGCTACCGTTTCCGCGGGATCGGCTTCTTCCTTATCTCAGGATCGTAAGGGCATCTACCAGGACAATAGGCGAAGGAGGAGTTTGGGCGTAACTACTGGAGGGGGAGGGGGGATATCCACGGTTGGGGGCCATAGAAGTCTGAACGATTGGGAGGTGGAGGATTTTGTTCTGCTGGTTACGGTGGATGGGACGCTACATGCTCGGGATCGGAAAAGCGGTGCTAGGCGGTGGGAGATATTCGCGCGGGATCCAGTGGTTCAGACGGTTTATCATCGCGCGAATGGTAGCGCGGCGAATACGGGGCGGGATTGGATTCAGGATGACAATGTGCTTTGGGTTGTGGAGCCGACTCAGGATGGGGCTTTGTTCTTTTTTACGCCGGATAATGGGTTACAGGTGTGTGCTTTCCTACCAACCCATTGATTGACTAATTGGAGAGCGGAGCCCAGGGACTGACTGCGTACTGGAAAATAGAAACTTGACGTCACCGTCAAAGGCATTGTAGACGACTTGTCGCCATTCACGCCAGAGGGTAGTGATCGTTCTTACAACGGTGAAAAGAAGACAACAACTTTTGCAATTGATGCCCGTACCGGCAATGTCCAGAGGGTCTTCTCATCCGCTGGTGTGGTTAATCCGGTCAACAACGATAAGTGTAAGCCGAATAATGGACTTGAAGAGGATCTCGACGATGATGAGTGCGAGTCTGTTCCTAAGACTATTTTGATTGGAAGGACTGGTATGGCTCTCAATTGGGAATGGGGGAGCGACAATCACTAATTTTCATTAATGGTTAATAGAGTATACTGTTACTATCAATAGCCTGTCGACTGGTGAGCGGCTTTGGACCATCAAGTATGCTGAGTGGGGACCCAATAATGGGGACAGGGATCTTGCCATGCAGTATGAAAGGTCTATGGATAATAGATATATCTATAGCGGTCATGATGGTAAGATTTATGGGTTTGAAGGGGATGTAGCTGGTATGTTTTAAGTCCCCTACTCAAGTGGGTGTTTCTTGGCGAGCCCGATCACTGACCGTCTGTATGCTAGGCCCTGACAGTGAACGCCGCCCCAAATACCAACAAGCCTTTTCTTCTCCTGTTATCAGGGTCTTTGACGTCGTCAAGTCCATAACCCCCCCCACAGAATCCAAAGCCACTGCTTTTGTTGTTCTCCCACAGCCAATCCTCGCATCAAGGGAATTGGACCGGTACGAAGGATTGACATTTGTAGGCTGTACCGAAAATGACGGTTTCTACGCTCTGTCAGAAACGAGCTACCCGTATGTCACAGATGGAGCTCCAGACGCAACATTCTACACTAGCGGACGCCTAGAATGGCAATCATCCACCCGTGACGAGCGTCACAAAACAATAGTGGGCACCCACCACGCCCACTACGGATCCGATGAGCCCTACCGCGCATCCCTACCCGCTCCTACGCCGATCTCACGTGAAGAACGGCCAGCCATCAGGTCCAGGAACACCGCCCCACCATTGCCGTCCTCACCCTCCTTGAAGAGTAGCCGTTTGATCAACTTTGCTATGGAGAACCTCGTGGATATAGGCATTCTGGTCCCCATACTTACTGCTTTGATTTGGCTGTTTATGAGGCAGATAGGTGGAAGCAAGGTTGGAGAGAAGGTATCGGAGAACGTGAGTAATGCGACTATGGCTGGCCATGTGGGGGAGTCCGTGCGATTTGCGAGAACTAGGGCGGCCTCGGAGGGTGGGCCGAATGAGGTACCAATTCTAGATGGGTTGCCGGATGGGGTGGTTATTATTGGGGAGCAGTTGCACAGGCCGCCTGAACCCGCTGCACAGCAGCAGCAACAACAGGTGGAGGAAGCGGTGGCTGTGGCTATCGAGGTGGCAGCGCCAAAGGAGGAGATGCAAAAACCGGCTATAGTGCCGGGGGCAGCAGCGGGGGTAGTGGGATTTGAAGATGGTGTGGTAATGGTTGAGGAGGATGTTCCGGTGACACCAGCTCCTACTCCCAAGAAAAAGAAGGCGCATAGAGGCCAGAGAGGGGGCGCTAGGAAACGGGGGAAGGCAAATGCGGAGAAGGAGAAAATGGAGGTTGCCGTTAGTGAGGTGAAGGAAATTGTTAGGGAGAATCCGATGCAGGTTGATCTCAGCACGCTAGCTATAGATCCTCCGGGGGAAGAGTGGGATCCATCATCATTAGTTGCGATAAATAACTTGATGGTTCATGAAGATAAAGTTTTAGGTAGGTCATTAGATGCAGTCAATTTCGATTTCCTCCAACTAACAGTCTCCAAGGCGTTGGCAGCCAAGGAACAATAGTGTACAGAGGCTCGTTCGAGGGAAAGGTAGTAGCCGTCAAGCGGATGCTACGAGACTTTATCGACGTAGCAGAGCACGAAGTCTCATTATTGCAGCAAAGCGACGACCACCCCAACGTCATCCGCTACTACTGCACCCAACACGGGCCCCGCTTCTTATATATAGCATTAGAGCTCTGCCCAGCGTCATTGTTCGACATACACTCCGACCCAGTAAAGCACTCTGACCTCTTAGGACTCATGGACCCCATAGACGTCCTCCGTCAGATCGCCTCCGGAGTGCGCCACCTCCACTCGTTAAAAATCGTGCATAGGGATTTAAAACCCCACAATATCCTCGTCAGCCACCCCAAGCCGCTCCCGCATGACTCCTCAACCAAGCGGCCAAGGGTCTTGATATCAGACTTTGGCCTGTGCAAGAAATTAGAAGGCGATAAAAGCTCATTTGGCGCCACAACCGCTCATGCCGCGGGCACATCGGGCTGGCGCGCGCCCGAACTCCTCGTCGACGAGGACTCCGCTTCAAAACCTGTCTTCCCCTCGCAACCCCCTCCTCAACCAACGACTGAAGCCTCCTCCACAAACTCATCCTCCGAAACCGCTGTAATTGACCCACTGACCAACCGTCGCGCCACCCGTGCAATAGATGTCTTCTCACTAGGGTGTGTATTCTACTACATCCTCTCCCGTGGCGAACATCCCTTTGGCACACGCTGGCACCGAGAATTCAACATCATAAACAATAACCCTGACCTCTCCCACCTTGCCCTACTGGGACTAGCAGAGCACGAGGCCAAGGACCTAATCTCTAGCATGATAAACCATAACCCGCGAAAACGTCCAGATGCTACGAAAGTTCTTGTTCACCCGTTCTTTTGGTCGCCGGAGAAGCAATTGACCTTCCTGCTAGACGTGAGTGATAGGTTTGAAGTTGAGAAGGATAAAGAGAAAGTCACTGGCCCTGAGGGATCGTATAAATCCCCATTTATCCCGCTGTTGGAGCGAAATGCCCGGCAAGTTTGTGGTGGCGGCGCCGGGGACTGGATGAAGAGGCTTGATAGGCTATTCCTCGCAGAGCTAGTGAGCAATAAGCGAAGAGGATATGATGGCGAGAAGGTGCTGGATCTGCTGAGGGCTATACGAAACAAAGTATATTCTGTCTCCCCCTGGGTAGACCGGTAGAAAATAAAGGTGCTGACAAAGGGTAACAGAAACATCATTACCAAGACATGAAACAGCCCGTAAAAGAAGCTGTCGGCGACCTGCCAGACGGCTACTTGAGTTACTTCTCCCGACGCTTCCCGGGCCTGCTACTACACACCTGCGAGGTAGTCCGCGATTCGGGCTTCTGGCAAGAACCGGTTTTCAGAGGATATTATACCGTGCAGCATTAGCTCGCTACCCAAGTAATCAATCTCGCTGAGCTGTCGGGCGTTTCTTGCATACACTTTTCTCTCTTTTTCTTTGAAATTTCGGGGTTTTTCTTCTACGGGGTTTGGTTTGCGCTTGGCTTGGGTTCGGACTCGGTGTGGGGTGGGATGGGATGGAACGGGATTGGGGGGGCGGGGGGGTGATGAATATAACTTCTCTTCCTCCCTCCTATTTTGCTGTGCTTTGGGATTGCTTGGACATGTTTCGGTCACGCCCGTCTTTTTTCCTCCATTTTCTAGTACTGTGTTTGATGGTTAGTTATTAGTTACTTTTTTCTTTTTTCCTGATAGTCTGGTGGCCGGAGTCTTTCGCTTTTTGTTTTCCTTCCTTCCCTTCCTTTCTATTTGTTAGGTTCACGGCGTTTTTTTTGGCTTTATATATACTCTTGGTTAGGCTTTGGTTAGGCACTTACTTATTTAGCCACTACTCACTTAACTTACCTATCACACAGTACCAACATCGACACCCTGTCCCTCAAATTCCAAATGAATAAGATGTTAGAGTAGAGCATGAGTGTTTACTGGGATGTTGGTTTAGAAATAGGATATCACTCGTTCAAGTGGGGCAGCGGTTACCCTGTTGTGTTCATCTTCCGTATCAATATACCCATCGATAAGACCATAAGGGTAAGGTACGATCTCATCAGCCAGGATTCACCAGGACCTACCCATTTTATACGCCAAAGAAACATCAAGACCCTGCGGGATAGTAAGTGGACAAATAATTTCAGGGAGAAAGAGAAAAAAAGGTTCAGTCTGGTAGGCAGGGAGAAGCCGGAGTGGATTCTGGGGGCATCACATAACCAACATCAAGATGTTGCATCTGGCATTGTAAGAGTTATTTATCCCAAGTATGGCGTTCAAGAATAGGGGAGGTATGTTTTGTGTTGGCACTCAGGCATGCATAAGTTCCCTACCATATAGCATACTTTTTTAATCTATTCTCGGGTACCAGACTTCTTGCCCGAGAGAAGTAGGATTGAGGCTGGTGGGGCTAATTACCGTACTTGGTTTTCTGGGTTTTCAGTGACACTGTTCCAATTCATGCGAGGGACACGCACAATGGAAGAACATCATTTGTCTACAACAAGTGCGGTGCCGGTGAGAGGTTACAAGGTAGTGACACAATGTAGGTAAAATAACGAAAAAGAAGTTTTCCCACCAACCCATCCATCCATTCGCTGTCCAATGCACTGTCTCTAAGCGTAGAAGTTAACCTACGATAATAACGATTAGCACACACCGGGCAATGCTTAACAATGCGATCCAAAGAACTTACAGTATCCTTCTTCTTAGCCTGCACCTCCGCAATCGCATCTACATAATGCTCATGCGAGACCTTGGTCTTCCCGCTCCTGAGAGCGATCATACCTGCCTCAACACATACGGCCTTTAATTGAGCACCGCCAAACTCGTCGGTACTACGAGCAAGTTCCGTCCAATTGACACCCTCCTCGACCGTCATTTTCCTGCTATGGATTTGAAGAATGCCGGCGCGGGCCTCCTCGTTCGGGAGTGGGAACTCAATCTTACGATCGAGACGACCAGATCTAAGAAGTGCCGGGTCGAGTACGTCCACACGATTGGTGGCAGCGAGGACCTTGACGCGGTCATCGGAAGAGAAGCCGTCTAGCTGGTTGAGCAGCTCCAACATTGTCCGCTGGACTTCGCGGTCGCCGGATTTTTCGCTGTCGAAGCGCTTGGTGCCCACCGCATCCAGCTCGTCGATGAATATTATTGTAGGAGCTTTTTCTTTAGCTAGGGCGAAGGCATCCCGGACGAGCTTCGCACCATCGCCGATAAACATCTGGACTAATTGTGGGCCAGCAATTTTCAGAAAGGTGGCTTTGGATTGGGCGGCACAGGCCCGGGCGAGAAGGGTTTTGCCGGTTCCAGGGGGGCCGTACATCAATGCTCCTATACCACAACTCTGTATCAGTATTGAGGGGCGCTTGAAGAAGGGGCGATGTACCTTTGGGTGGTTTGATTCCAATCCTCTTGAACCGCTCTGCCTCCTCCATCGGCATAACCACAGCTTCCACTAATTCTCCAATCTGCTTGTCTAATCCACCAATGTCACCGTACGTTTCTGTAGGCTTTTCGTCAACTTCCATTGCCTTCACTCTCGAATCGTATTCAGCTGGCAGGGTGTCTAGAACTAGGTAGCTGTCCTTATTAACCCCAATCAGATCACCCGGACTGAGCTTCTCAGGATCCACAAGACCGATCAGAGGCAAGAAGATGGTTTGCCGGGTAGAGGTCTTGATAACAGCAGACTTGCCCGCCCGCGTTGCATCAAGGTCCACGTTTGCCCCATCCTCAGCCGCCTCCGCAGTTGGGTCCATATCCAAGAGCTCGACGACATTGCCTACTAGGTACGGTAATTGTCTGGCAAATCAGATACATATATGGTTAGTAACGCTTAATAAACGCTCGATCAATGAGGAGTAAAGTGGGGTGAAGCAAACCGGTTATTCTCAATCTTGTCCAAGTTATCCTTTATCTTCTCCTTGGTACTACTCTTCTCGTGCGTGAGCCTCTGGAACTCCTGTCTCATAACCCTGAGGTCATTCTCTAGGAGGCGTTTTCGATAAATAATGTCTGTGGTAGACCCATTCAAGACCTCCGGGTCGATTTCATCATCATCCTTATCGCCATCGATCGCCATCTTTGCATCACCGTCAGAGCCCCCTTTATCCTTTGCTGCCTTCTTGTCCTGGTCTCTCTCTCTCTCGAGGTCTTCGAGGTCTTCTAGGGATGCCATGATTGTTTATTAGAAGGGTGGTTCGGTGGTGGTGGGGTGGTTGATTGTGGTAAGGTTGGTTTGTTTTTATGTCGGCGGATCAGAGGGCGATAAGATTGGTATCGAGATGGAGATGGATGGAAAGGGTTTGATGGGAGGACTTTTATTTGGCGGTTTAGGAGATGGGGGGTGTTGCCGGAGCTGTGGAGGGTATAATCGTAGACCGGGCAGGTTAGGGATACTGGGTCGAGGTACTGACCTGAGTTTCACTAGTACTGTGCGCCCACGCGTAGATCTTATCACTGTGTAGCTCTAGTCACCGCCACCAACCACTTCCGACTTAGAAAAAATTTAATTGAATCCAGAACCCAGTTTTTCGCAACTCTGCCTCTTCCACAACCACCTACCCACTAAACACAGAATGGTAAGATACACAGCAATAGCATTGAAGACAGCGGAAATCAGGTAACTAATTGAATACTATAGGCTCGCCGTCGCACAAAGAAAAGAACGCATGCCCCCCCAGCAGGTCCCACCAAGAGTGCAACGGTTGGGGGTCAGCCTCTCAATGCTTCCGCTTCACGTACACCCAAGACGATGGTCATAAGGATGGGTGCAAGCGAGGTCGGCCCAAGCGTTAGCGAACTAGTTCAGGACGTACGGACAATGATGGAACCACATACCGCCTCACGGCTGCGGGAACGCAAGTCCAACAAGCTGAAGGATTATACCACAATGGCCGGCCCCCTTGGCGTCACTCAACTTCTCCTCTTCTCCCGTAATCCTGGATCGGGGTCTACTACTCTACGAATTGCGCGCTGTCCGCGGGGACCTACCATTCATTTCCGTGTGAAGAACTACTCGCTGTGTAGAGATGTTAGGAAGAGCATGAGAAATCCGAAAACTCCTGGGAAGGAGTTCGCCTCTCCGCCTTTAGTTTGTTCTTTCAGCTCCATTTGTTATGGTAGTATGCTAATTAGAACAGTTGGTAATGAACAACTTTGCTACACCTCAACCTCCAAACGCAGACGGAACACTCGGACGCCCACCCCCACATGAAGTACTCCTAACAAGCATGTTCCAATCGCTTTTCCCGCAAATCTCCGCCCAGCGAACACCTCTCTCCTCGATCCGTCGTGTCCTCCTCCTCGACCGTCAGCCGATACCATCAGATTCTAGCGAAGCCTCTTCAGAATATGTTATAGAAGCCCGACATTACATAATCTCCTCTAAGGCTATCGGACTATCAAAGCCAATCCGCCGTCTCGACGCTGCGCAGAGAGCCGCTCGCCAATCTAAGGCCTCCCGAAGGAGTGCTCTACCGAATTTAGGTAAACTAGAAGACATTGCGGACTACATGCTTGACCCTGCCGCCGCTGGAGGATACACATCAGAAAGCGAAGTTGAAGAGGATGCGGAGGTTGAGGTTCTACCATCCACATCTAATAGCCAGGCTCCTAGGAAGAAACGCACTCCCAAGGGGCCGGAAAAGCGCGCGATAAAGTTATCAGAGATTGGGCCTAGGATGAAGCTGGAGATGATCAAGATCGAGGAGGGACTAGCAGAAGGCAAGGTCCTTTGGCATGCATGGGAGAAGAAGACCAAAGCGGAGGAGCGGGAGCTGGAGACCAGGCACAAGTGGAAGAAAGAGGAGAGAGACAGGAGACGGAGGGAACAGATGGAAAACATCAAAAAAAAGAATGCCGAGAGAGCTGCAGCAGGGGGGAAGAAAGGCGAGGGCAAGGAAAGCCAGGGAGGTGATGAAGATGAAGATGAAATATGGGATGATGAATATGATGAAGAGGAAAGTGGAAAGGAGAGCGAAGATGAGGAGGAGGGAGAGTATGAAGATGAGGAAATGGAGGACGAATGAAAGTTTTGTATAATGGTCTATGTTCTTCTAAGCGGATTGTGTGATAATAGTGGCATCTAGGGCCATCGTGAAAATCTTCTTCCACTTCCAGAGCGAAGCTGTTCACTAGTTCCCCTTATTCTTTAAATTGTTCCTGTTAAACCATTAACTTAGAAAATGGGGTTACCACCCCATAAGTTTAAATCACAAATAACGCTCCTATAGGAGTAGAACATGTCGGAGGGAGCCAGAGATTGAAGACAACGTAATGTGGAAAGATATGTAAGACGATAGATGGAAAGTGGAGAGAGTTACTTGCTTGATTGCTTTCTCATTCGATACACCGGTACCCGTCCCGCTCATACCAAGACGCGGTATCTATACACATCGATACGACTCTGATCATTTCCCGAATCCTGATGCACCGAGTAGCACGGTAAGTAGCCGGTCGCTCTCTCCACCACATTGAAGTAACACCTCCGGCGGATTGGGTGAGTTTGTAATGAGTGGTCACCCGTGACCAGCCCAACTAAATATGCTGCACTGATATCCAGCGAATGGCTTAGCAACACAAACTACGCCACTACCAGCATGATATCACCTGTATTGCGTTCCTACCTTGAACAGAGAGCAAGTAAAAGAAGCGCTGAAACTTCTGGCAGTATTTTTCAAGAGTTAAGATTGTTTTTAGATTTTTTTTTCTTAACCTCATTCTTCCTATTGAATCAATGAGGCTGGTGAACGCTAAGCTAAGCTTAAATTTCTGAACATCGTATTATAGTTCCTTTTCCAGTTGGGTGAACCTTTTCAATCCCATGGACTTGGCAATAACCCTTCCAGATGCCATCAACCCGGAAATATATAATATCATACCATCGAAAACCTTCGCAAAGAATTGCTTCACCTTTGGCTTATCATAAAATGGCAAAGAAAAATTCGGAAAATGAATTAAAAAAAAAAAGGAAAAAGGAAAAACTAACCTAATGAGCTGTTTGGTTTTTGGTTTTTCTTACAGTGAGAAATAATTTCTGTGGGTTGGTCTGTCATCTTAAAAGTACTCGTAGTGTGCTTTGGATATGATATCTAGTAATTTGTGCTAAGAAGCTAGGGAAAATTGCCAAAATCCCCACCCTGGGTCTCGGTTCATGTTCAAAAAATGTAGGGGAATATCCAGAAGCTTTAAGAGTTATTTTCAATAATAATAATGCTAATATTTGGGTCATTTGAGGAGTGGGGAAATTGCGGGCACTGTGTGGATATCTTGCTTTTTGTAGCTATGTGAAACTTTTTGGATGGCATGCCGGAATTTCCCATCGAGAGTCTCCAAAAGGTTGTTGCCGAGTGCATGGGGCTGAAAAGGGTTTCTCTTTTCAAGTGAGCGTGATTGGTCCAAGTGAGACACCAATGGAACGACAACAACACTAAACATGTTGATCGCTGCCCTCCCTCGGCCTATTTGATCCCCTCAACCTTCGCAGCGCCAGACTTTACCATCTCAACGGTGCTATGGGTCCGACACAGGTAACTTGCTCTGACATTTCCTGCGGGAATGATAGCAATAACAATACCTACGGGAATGATAACAATAACACTACCTACGGGAATGATAACAGTAACGTTGGTAACATTATCACCAACAGTAATATTACCATCCATGCCGACACAAACCCCAAACAAGAGCCCGGCAAGACAAAGAGTGAAGTCCTGAAATGGATATCTTCACTGGAGCTTCTGGACAGACACAATGATCTGCGGGAACCTCGGATCGAAGGTGTGGGGGATTGGATTCTCGAAACTCCCGAGTTTAAGGGCTGGGAAGATGGGTCCGCTCATCCTGTTCTCTTCTGTGATGGTGACCCTGGAGTTGGGAAGACTTGCATCAGGTACGAAAGAAGATGTTTTGATTAATTTATATATATATTGCTAACTGGCGGGATTTCTAGCTCCCTAATCATCGACACCTTGTGTTCCCAGGCCAGTAAACGAAACTTCCGTGTGTTTTACCTTTACTGCGACTACCGTGAACAGTTATCCGCCACAGAGCTGGTCGCCGGGCTTCTAAAGAAGGTTGTGGTTGGGCTAGATAGGACCCCCGAAAAAGTGAGTCAAAGGTTTGAGGAGTCTAAAAAGCATGGATGTGGTCAGAGGCGCCCTCTTCTTCAGGATCTTGTAGATATGTTAGGCACGGTTCTTGCATCCTTTGAGCGGGCATTTATCTGTATCGATGCATTAGACGAGTTCTCGCAAAACCAGATGCCACGACTTCTTAGTTCCCTTGCGAAGCTTATCCCACTGTCACCAAAAACCCGACTCTTCCTCACTGGGCGACCACTGATTCGGCGTGAAATCAAGCGGCGGTTTGGCCAAGGTGCTCAAATAGTTTCCATCAGAGCTAGAGTGGAGGATATCAGGAGTTACATCACCCACAGGCTGGGCCAAGATCCAAATTCAGATGTGATGAATCCTGGGTTGGAGGATGAGATTGCGGAAATCCTTCCAGAAAAGGCCTCAGGGATGTATGTAGAGCTCGCAGTATTGTGTTCCGGAGACGTGTCATTTACTCACAATAATATCTAGATTTCTTCTGGTACACTTAAGGATGGACGCGATATTAGAGGCGATGAGCGTACGCGATAGAAGGGCAAGACTCCTGGAAGATGGCCTAGAGCTGTGGAGTGAATATAGCAATACTCTGGATCGGATCAACAGGCAGGATACCACCAGATCAAACCTCGCCCTCAGGGTTTTAATGTGGCTTTGTTATTCAAAGCGGCCGCTGTGCGCCAACGAACTGAGCCATGCCTTGGCAGTCGAAAAAGGGTCAAAAAGCTTTAATCCAGAGGGGGCTTCACCGACCCAGACGTTATTAGGCTGCTGTTTAGGACTTGTCGCTGTCGATAAGGAAACATCGACCGTCCGCTTCATACACTCCACATTAAAAGATTATCTGCACAACAAACCTGACCTTTTCCGGGGGGGTAACCCGACTATTGCGGAAACATGCCTTACGTACCTCAACACCCAGGAAATCAAATCTCTACCACCTTCTCTCCCCACCGCTCCGGAAGAATCACCTTTTCTCCATTATGCCTCACGCTACTGGGCGGAACATGCCTGGAAGGAACCTGAGGACCATACGAAAGCACTTGCTGAAGATCTCTTGCGTCTATATCCTGGGCATATCTCTGCTAAGTTGCTTTTACTAGAGAAATATTGGCCTTGGCAGTGCAGTCTGGAGACTCCTCCCCATGGTTTTAGTGGACTACATTGCACAGCATTCCTTGGCCTCCAGGAAATGGCAACTACCTTCTTGAATGCGGGAGACTCCAGCGCAAGAAAAAAAGACATAACAGGAAGCACCCCACTGATGTGGGCTGCAAGAAATGGGCATGGGGGACTAGTACGGCTGTTTTTGGAACAAGAAGGTATTTTTGATCTAGAAACAAAAGATGTCGATGGGTGCACATCACTCTTGTGGGCGGCTAGGAACGGGCATAGAGGAGTGGTAGCACTATTTCTAGAGGAGAGAACTATCGACCTCGGAACGGAAGACGATTTTGGCCTAACGCCGCTCACGTGGGCTTCTGGAGGTGGCCATCGGGAAGTAGTAGAGTTATTGTTGGAGCGAGGATCCAACCCCAGAACGAAGGACCGTCACGGTCGAACGCCGCTCTCGTGGGCCTGCGGAGGCGGACACAGAGATGTCGTAGAGCTATTGTTGGAGACAGAGGAGGCCTACCTCAACCTTACCGACAACGAAGGCCGCGAGCCTGTCTCCTGGGCCGCCGAGGCAGGGAATGAGGAAGTGGTCGACCTATTTTTACATCGGTATAGTGTCGACCCAAACTTGCTGGACGGTAACGAGCGAACGCTGCTCTCGAGGGCTGCCGAAAGTGGGAACTGCTCAGTAGTAAAGCTATTACTGGACCAAATTGGCATCAAATCAAGCATGGCGGATAAATCCGATACCACGCCGCTCTCATGGGCTGCTAGTCAGGGGAATGAGGCAGTAGTAGAGTTATTCATGAAGAAAAGGGAGATCGGGGCTGGCTCGCTGGATAAGGATGGCTCGATATCACTCTGGTGGGCCGCTGGGAGTGGTCACGCAGGAGTAGTAAGGATTCTATTAGGGTGGGAAGGTGTTGACCCAAATTTTTTTGGGGGATATAGACAAACGCAGACGCCGTTAGTGCGGGCTGCTATGCACGGGCACGAAAATGTCGTGGCGCTGTTTCTAGAGTCCAAAAGTGCCAACCATAACTTAACTGACAGGTCTGGTAGAACCCCACTCTCCTGGGCCGCTGGTAACTGGCACGGCAAGGTGGTAGAGCTGCTGCTGAATAGTGGGAGAATCGATACCGAGTTGGCGGACAAAGATGGGCGGACACCACTCTTGTGGGCTTCTAGGAATGGAGACGGACGAGTTGTGCAACTATTGTTGAAAGAGGGAAACGCAAGACCCGGCTCAAGAGGCGCCGACGGCCGTACGCCACTCTCATGGGCTGCTGGTGAGGGACACGAAAAGGTAGTGGGTCTTTTGTTGGGCTGGCCAGATGCAAAGCCCAACTTGGCAGACGAGAGCGGACGGACGCCGCTATCATGGGCTGCTGGAAACGGGCGGGAGGCAGTAGCAAAGCTGCTACTAAGCCGAGACGACATCGAGCCGAACGTGGCAGACGGCGCTGGGCGAACTCCACTGGCATGGGCTACTAAAAACGGGCGGGAGGCAGTGATCAAGCTACTACGAAGCAGAAGCAACCTTGAACCGGATGCGGCGGATTTTGATGCCCAGAAAGTTAGCTCTGGCCCTCCCACGCATACTTTCGGTTCTCTACTACGGCGTCTTTCAGCCCGCTCACTCTCGCATATATTCCATTTTTTTCTGTGTTTGATCGCCTTCTGGGCCTTATGTCTTTGAGTGTCCTCGGAAGCGGGCGTAGTTTCCTCGTGGGGTTCCTGGGTGTCATTTCGTTACCTCAAATTTTTACTTTGAGATTCGGCGGGTTCGGTGTTTTTTTCATTTGCCCTTAGGTAGCGCTCTTCACGTTTTTGCTTTCCAATTCTTCTTCCTGTAAACGTTGAAAATTTTGCCGGGATCAAACAAGATTCCAGTTGAGCATACCAAAGTGACAAACTATGGCTACTGGCAATGTCCTGACACGATATAGTCTAAGCCCTTTGGCCATGCTATAGACTACTGTATACTCGGGGGTGAGGGTAAGTCGTTTTTAGTCCGGGTAACCTGACTCTGTGCTAATTGCAGGATTTACACCCACCTCCGAGCACAGTATAATAACTTATCCATCTTCCCCCAGTAAACACCAAACAGAACACTCCCCACCAAAGCCGGCCAACACCGCGCTATAAAACCCACCGGCTCTTGTTTACCCGCCGCCCGTTTCCCGCTCGTGCTACTACTACAATGCTACTTATTCTAGGTTCTGTAAGGCGTGGCTAGCTTTAGAATGTCATATCTACGGGGCATCCGGTTTTGGAGTGTTTCCCGGGGAGTGATTTCATCACCTCTGCGGCTCTGCCACCCACCACGAATAAGCACCTTGTTTCCTTCACAGCATACCTGCTACAATCGGGTATCAGCCGTCGCGCATTTGCTTCCAGTTTGTTGTTCCCCCCCATTCTGCACCGTCCAGTATCGAGCATTGGGGCTTAAAAATACAGAAGAGCGACAATTGAGCGTGTTTAAGAAAATCCTCGCTAGCGTCAATCGGACTTTTGCCAGAATACGGTATGGCTTCCACGATCGTTGTGGAGTGTCTCGGCTAATGGGAGATCCTTCGTTTGCTTCCTTAGTGGTTCTGCTACGGTAGGTTCCCGCCATTGCGACAGCGTTTTTTCTTTTCCGCATCCGGCCCCTTCTCCAGAAGATGTAGAATCTCGCTTGATTCGGTTTCCAGAGCTGGTAGTAGTGGATGGAGACATAGTCTATATCTTTTCATCCGTCCTTATCTGGGACCCCTATTGATCGTTCATTGTTTTCTTACGTTCGGCTGCGCTCTGCCGCCGGCGTGATCTGACCCCCACAGCTTCATCCTTCAGCATTTTCTTTAATTGTGTCCACACTCGACACCACACCTTTGAGACAGGCTAGAACAACCCCCGCCCCAGTACCGTAAAGTACGTATCGGAAAATACTACAAAAGCCTTGATACCTTTTGCGAGTCTCTTTCTCTCTCCATCTAATAGAATCCCCACGATTTAATTGTGAAACAAAGAAAATGCCCCGACGCTTAGACATCCCACATACTCGTCCCAGGCAGGAGGTACCGTACCAGTATTCGATAACAGGGATTTACAAAATATATGGCAAAAAATCTGAGCGTATCTAAGAAGCACCCATAGAAATTCATGACCCCTGATATCGAATACTTCCTGCCCAGGGCGAGTATAACACGGATCCCCCTTACACACCAAGGGGCATCCCGAGGATGTGGTGCCCGATACCGTCGCCCAAGCCCGCAATGTTATTCGGATAAAAAACCCAAAATCCAATCGATCTTTGATCTGATATCGCGCTCCAAGCCATCTATCTGTTCCTCCTCCATCCTATCTCCCTTTGCCCCCTCAATCAACAATTTCTCGACGATACGTGTGTACTTGATTCCAAGGGTACTCGGCAGGGACTGAGAAGCAATTTTGCTGATTTGTTCCCAGTCGTTGTCGGGGAAATAATCGGGCCGCTTTTTGAGCCCTAGCTGTAAAAGTACCAATCCGAGTGCGCACAATTCGCTATTATACTTCGGGCGTTCTGGCGAGGTTCTCGTGAAGGAGGCCGATATATAAGGAGTCCAATTTGCGTAGTTGGGATCATTCTCGTGCCGTGTAAAGAAACGAATCTCTCGGGTATCCAGGACACGCGGCCAAGGGGTATCATAGTACTGGAGAGCCCAGCGCGTCAATGTGCCAGCGAGACGGAGCCTGTCCTCATTTCGCAGTTCAATGGTACACTCTGGTTTTTGTTTTTGGGAGTGAGACTCCAAGATGTCGTGGAGGGTTAGAATCGGGTTGCGGGGTGGGGGGGTTGGGGAGAGATCGGTGGGTGGAGGGCACACTGGATGGTGGGCGGACTCAAGCACAAATTCGGGCCTAGCGGGAGTCTCACATCGGAGGCAATGCTTGGAACCGATGGGTGAGGTTATGATTCTTGAGCAAGTGGTGGAGTGTCCTATGGATGGTAGGGTGGGCGTATAACTTCCACTACCAGATATCTGTCTCGAAACCATTAAATAAAGTGGGTCTTCGGAAGCGTATCTATCCATGCAGGTGCTGAGGTCGAGAGTGATGAACAGAGAACAGATTGATCGTTGATCCCCGGGCACATGGGAAGAGGAGCCAGATATTGAGGGGCTCACCGGAGCACTGCACAAACCCAGATGGACGAGGTGGCATCGGCACTTTAGCTCGCGTGAAAGTACAGTGTAAAGGTCGGCTAAGGTAGTAGGGCAAGCCTCAGGGCTTGGTACCCTCAAACGAAGGGTTGAGGGTTCTGACTCTGGTCCCTTCGACGGAAGGGTTGAGGGTTGTGACCCAGACTGCCTACCGCAGCATCTGGCTACGATGGAGGTGAGAAGGTTTACCACTGGTATAACGACGAGGCCGTGGAGCCAGTTAATCCACAAATTACCCTTTTGCCATTCACGATAGTGAGGTGTTAATTTCTGGAACATAATTGCATCATCGATATGGTCCTGTAAGTCAAGAAGTAATAGCTTGAGCTTGCCCATCGGGATTGGATCGTCCACCTTAGCATCCGTCTGGTCCTAGTGCCGCATTTGTAAGTGTCTATTATTTTCATACCAATCGCTAAGGGGAGTGCAAGTCAAAGAGCGAAGTTAACTATAAAAATAACCAACATACCCTGTTGTCCCTTCCTGGCTCCGCCAAAACTGCATGGATACGATCTAACGACCTCTCTGCATCTTGCAGAGAGGCTCGAAATCGGATATAATATTGACCAAGCTTAACTCTGATATCATCCTCCAGCAGATCGCCCTTGATGTTACCAGGCTCATAAAGGATTGGCAAAAATTTCCTCCGGTTAGTTCTGGCGGGGGAGGCTCTGAACTCAAATTCGAACTTGGTTTTGGCAACTAGAACGCGGGGCTTTGAAAGCCTTGCGATGTGGGGGTGTGAGTGGGATTTAGCGGACCTTTCGACAACCCCAAGCCGCTGAGAAACCCACCCTGCGAGAAGGGCGGTGCTTTCTGGCTCGCTCATGGCTGAAAAGATGGGGTCGTTGAGAGGTACTGGTATGCCGAAGACGGGGCACGAGAGCAGAATGGGCTGAACTCAGACGATATGCATCCAGATGCCCTCTGAACGTCATAAAGAGCTATACACAAGCTTGAAGGATGTCGGTGCTGTGCTTGTGGGTTGAACTTGGTTCGATGCTGTATTAGAGTGACGCCCCCGTGCATAAATCAAAGTTAGAAGTCAGAAGTCTGAAGACTTGGCTGCCATGCCCGAGGCAACGCCGGAGAAAGACGGGAAATACGGTACGCAATGACACAAACTTCTTGCTGAAGGAGTTTTCTTCCTCTCAAATATTCGCTAAGAGTTCCAACTTCGAACTTTCGCTCCTGCGCGGGGCGCCGTCACTCTATTGCAATGGAGAAGAAGTAGGAGATGTGGGTGCGGTATGACTAATGGGTCCGCAGGTGTGATACTCGTACAGCTTCGTTCGCAAAGCTCTCGTTGATCGGTAGGTATCTTAGCAAAGGTCTGGGGGCAACTCATGTACCGGCACCAGAATTTGCACTTCAGGTTTTCTGCAGACACTTGTACTAGTACATTTGTTACTGCTAATATTTTTCCCTGGTACCTCTTGATCCGCGAGAACTTTGCGAACGAGGCTGTACTTGCCGTAATTTTGTATCGCACACACTCGGCTTGCGAGATATCCATGTCACTTTGGTGTTTCTCCGAGCCTCGTGTGGGGTTAGCACAGCCCTCGAGCGCCGCAATGATAAGATATCATAGAGCATACGGGTATCATACTGTATCCACGAGGGGTTAGGATCTGGTGTTGTCGATTTCGGAAACGCCAGCGCTGGAATTTCTCAAATAATATATATATATTTATCATAATAATTATCATACCTCGAATGCAAGTTCCCACAGCCTACTTTCCTACCCTTTACCTCTGAACTTTACCTCTCCTACACGGCCATTTTAAAAGCCATCAGACACCCTGCATTTAATAGCATGTATCTTGGCACAACGGCATCCGGAGGCTTTTTAAATGGCCGAGTAGTAAGAGGGCTAATCCGGGTCTCTGCTGTGGTGCCGCCGGGTGAAAAAGGGTAAAAATGGGAAAGTTAAAGAGCTAACGAACTAACGACCGCCCCAAAATCGATAACACCGCACATATTAGTAGAAGTACGGCCGGGGGGTACAGTACAAAGTTGTCAACACTGACAACCCAAGGCTGTATTTTTCGAGCACCGAAATGTTTTTCGAGCCACCAGCCGAGGTAAACTATGCCTGGATTGGAAGATGCTCCCATTGTTAATAATGGTGGAAGGAGATTGAACCCCTCACCTTACGGGCACTGGAGGAGTTTACACAGTGCCGTAAAATCCTCTCCGCCACGCCTCTAATCTCCGTACGGTACTTAGAGACGAAGACCCCTAAGACTGGCGTTTTCTTCAGACTGTAGGCCTGAGCGTGTCGAGTGTGTTTGATATCATTAATTGGTATGCTCGGTTCTGCTAACCTATCAAACCAAACCTGCCCGGGCTGGTGCGGGGATTAGCGGAGGTTAGAGGTCTGGCGGAGATAGTGGATATTACCAGATTTTATCGTATGGTATTAAGATGGGTGTGCGTTGGACTACCGGAACTTGAGTATGATACTATACTCAAGTATCCCTTAGACTGTCAAGGGGCCCGTTTGGGAGCCTTAATCCGCTTCGGCCGGATTCTGCTCTCAATGATTCAACAATGACATGGGAGAAATTGTTTATTAGTTTTCATCCTAAATAAGCCTTTTCTTTTATTCCTCTGCCCTTTTACAGATACCGGTATCTTTAAATTTTAAACTATTCTTGCTCTCTGGCGTTGTGTCCGTTAGCGGTTGGCAGCTCAAGAGATAGTCAGTGGGGTAGGTGTATTGGTTAATTCTGGTTGTTTTGCTGCCTACTACCGGCACGATCCTCCCCGCCTCAGGCGGCGCCAAGGCATTCCACCCCACCCAAACATGAGACTGGGACGGACTGGACAAGCGCAGACACTGCTCATACACAGCACCCCACTCTATCGATCTCACTCGTCCAAAACAACTCTCCGCCGCCGTTCTTGGTGACCGCATATTTTCTCCTGCTTTAGTTCTCCACTTCTCTCGCGATACGAAATTGGGCCATCTTATTTATTTTCTTACACAGCAGCCAGTATGGACGCGGGCAGCGAATCCGACCTAAGCGATCATGACTCGTCCAGCGTATCGGATGGACATAGCGAAACTATCACGGATGAGAGAGGGGATATCTTTTCATGGCTCTCCACACTTGAACCCCAGAAGCAGCATTCCCATGTGTCCCACTCACGGCTTGAAGGTGTGGGAGGCTGGTTTTTGGAAACTCCTGAATTCCGATCATGGCGCGATGATGATAATGGGCTTGCTCCTCAGATCTTGTTCTGCCAGGGTGTCCCAGGAGCGGGAAAGACTTTTATTAGGTATTATTTCGAATATTCTAAGATATCAAGTAAATATATTATCGCCTCTAACCGGTAAAATTAGCTCCTTGGCTATCGACAACTTGAGCGATATCAGTGATCCTGCCAGGGCAAATATTGGAGTGAGCTACATCTATGGCGATCATCTGAATCAGAAACACCAAGACCCGACAGGTATAATGGGTGGTCTACTGAAGCAATTGGTTGCCGGGTTGCCAGATATACCGGAAGAGGTCACACAAGCCTTCCGGGAAGCAAAGGGGTGTCTTGAAGGGCAAGATTCGCTGCTTCCAACCATTCTCAACTTGCTTCCCAGTGTTATAGGGTCCTTTGGCCAAGTTTTCATGTTCATTGATGCCTTGGATGAGTTCTCGGCGGATACTAGGTTTAAGTTATTCCGCTCGCTACTCCAAGTTACGCAAGATTCACCAAAGACGCGATTATTCCTGACAGGACGATCCCATATCCGGCCTGAGCTAGATGAATATCTTGCAAAACCTACGGTTTCTGTAACCGCACAACCCACCCCGGACGATATTGAGATGTTTTCTAGGTGGAAGCTAGACCAGGATCTGGTGCTAGACCACATGGATGATGACTTGAGGTTGGAGGTTACGGCGCAAATCCATAAGCTTCCGAAGATGTGAGTATGGTGCCAGTATGACACTCACGTTTAAGCGGCTGGCTGATAATCCGAAGCTTTCTTCTTGCAGCTCTTTATCTCGATGCAATTTTGAGAGAGAAAACAGTGCTCGAGCGAAGGAAAATGCTGGATCATATGCCAGCTGGGTTGGACGATGCTTATAGCCTTGCTCTGGAAAGAATTAGCAAGCAGGGAGGGGGCAAAGCACAGCTCGGGATTGCGGTATTGATGTGGATTTTCTTCACGGAGAGACCATTGCTTGTTGATGAGCTGTGTGATGCCCTATCTGTAGAAATAGGAGCCACTGTTCTTAATCCCGACAATGTTCCCTCGATACAGACCTTATTAGACTGCTGTCTTGGTCTTGTCACTGTCGATCAGGAAACCTCTATTATCCGCATGACACACGGCACATTGAAGGAGTACCTGTCCAACCGCCCCGAGCTTTTTGAGAAAGCCCACTCAAGAATCGCAGAGATGTGCCTCACTTATCTCAACTTTCGACAAATTAAGGATTTATCGCCTACCCTCACTGCCCCCCCATCGACCGCCCCATTCCTTCAGTACGCTGCTAGTTGCTGGGGAACCCATGCGAAAATGGAGACCACAGAAGGTGTGAAGTCACTTGCACTTCGGCTGCTCGGCCTATACCCAAATCATATCTCTGCCAGTCTTTTCCTACGCAATAGTGGATATTATCCCGAGGAGGCGGTTGAAACTGTTGCTAGAGCGGTTACTGGACTCCATTGTGCCGCATTCTTCGGACTTGCTGAGATTGTTATTGCACTACTTGGGATGGAGGGTACCTCTGTAAACTCAAGAGATGGTCTGGGTTGCACACCCCTGGTTTGGGCTGCTCGTAGGGGGCATGAGGAGGTGGTACAGTTGTTACTGGATTCGCCGGATGCTGATGTTAACTCCATGGGGAGCGACTACCGAACACCACTTCACTGGGCTGCTGCAAATGGATATGAGGGAATAGTGAATCTCTTGCTGGAAAGTAATAAAGTCAACCCCGATTCCCCAGCAATTGATGGCCGAACACCGCTATTCTGCGCCGTCGTAGGAGGGCACGAAAGTGTGGTAAAGCTATTGCTCGAGCGGGGGGATGTTAATCCTGAAGTTAAGGGAGCTGGTGGCCTGACGCCACTATTGTGTGCTGCCGCGGGAGGATGTGGAGGAATAGTAAAGTTGTTGCTGGGCCATGGGAGTATCGACCCCAACTCATTTGATCGTTTCGGCCGAACGCCATTGTCCTGGGCATCGCGAGGTGGGCGAGAGGGAATGGTGGAAGCTCTGCTAGCCCGCCAAGATATTGATCCTAACCTGGCGGACAATGACAGCCGAACGCCGCTCTCGTGGGCTGCCCACGAAGCGCATGAGGGTGTGGTAAAGCTATTGTTGGGGCATGCCGATGTCAAGCCGGGCCACCCAGACAACGTTGGCCGAACGCCGCTCTCGTGGGCCGCCTACGAAGGGAACGAAAGAATAGTAAAGCTATTGTTGGAACGTCTTGATGTCAATCCCGACAATCCCGACAACGTCGGCCGAACACCGCTCTCATGGGCCATCCACGGAGGGCATGAGGGGGTAGTAAAGCTACTGTTAGAACGCAGTGATGTCAACCCCAACCGTTCGGACAATATCAGCCGAACATCGCTTTCATGGGCATCCCACAACGGGCGAGAAGGAATGGTGGAAGCCCTGCTGGCCCGCCAAGATATTGATCCTAACCTGGCAGACTATGATAGCCGGACACCGCTCTCTTGGGCTGCTAGAAATGGACACGAGGGAGTGATGAAACGCCTGCTATGCCACGGCGCTGTCACTGCTAGTGGAGCAGACAATGATAACCGTACACCATTCTCATGGGCCGCGGGTAATGGACATGAAGCGGCGATGAAACTATTGTTAGAGTGCGAGAATATCGACCCCAAGGCGCTGGATGATCATGGTAGAACACCACTATCTTGGGCTGCTGGGAATGGGCATAAGGCGGCAGTGGAGATCCTGCTCTCCCAACCGAGCGTTGATCCTGATCAAGGAGATCACGAAGATCAAACTCCGCTCTTTTGGGCTACTTTAGAGGAGCGGGAGGCGACTGTCAAGGTGCTCCTGGATTGTGCGGGTGTCCATCCGAACTTCAGAAACAAAAAACAGCGAACACCGCTCTCTTGGGCTGCTGAGCATGGTTATGGTGCAGTAGTTGGACTGTTATTAAACAGGAAAGACATTGATCATAATGGATCTGATGGTTCTGGTCGAGCCCCGCTTTCTTGGGCGGCCGGGAATGGACATGAGGAGGTGGTGAAGCTATTACTAACTTGTGAGGATACTTCTCCGGACTCATTGGACGGCGACGAGCAAACACCACTATTCTGGGCAGTTCGGAACGGGCGCGAAGGAATTGTAAACCTGTTGTTACAGTCGGGTCTATCAGTCAGCCCTAACACAGGAGATAACCAAGAACGTACACCGCTTTTCTGGGCCGTCGAGTATGGGCATAAAAGAATGGTGGAACTATTGCTCGGCCAACAGGATACTGACCCCAACCTCCAAGAAAACAATGACCGTACACCACTTTTGTGCGCTGCCGAGAGTGGGAATGAAGAAATATTGAAACTATTACTAGCTCGGATTGATATCGAGCTCAACTTAGCAGACGACCGCGGCCGAACGCCACTGTTCTGTGCTGTTCAGAGCAAACACGAAGGAACGGTGAGGCTGCTGCTAGAGCAACAAAAGATCGATCCCAACGCAAAGGACGTCAATGGCCGTACGGCTCTATCGTGGGCTGCTGAGAATGGCTATGAGAATATGGTGGATATGATCCTTGGTCATGAGGAGGTCAATCCTAGCGTAAAAGACGAACGTGGTCAAACACCTCTCTTATGGGCATCTAGGAATGGGCATGAGGCAATTGTGAAGGCACTTCTGGGCAGGAATGATGCAAATCCTAACGGCACGGACAATATCAGCCGAACCCCACTCTCGTGGGCTGCCGAAGTCGGACATGAGGGGGTGGTCAAGCTACTTTTAGACCGCGATGATGTAGATCCTAACCTACCGTCCAGTTACGAGCGAACACCACTACTTTTGGCCTCTCTCCAGGGGCACGAGAGGATAGTGAAGCTGCTACTAGGCCAGGAAAACATCCATCCCAATACAGCAGACCATGATCGACGAACACCCCTTTCGTGGGCAGTTGCGAAGGGGTTTAAAGGGATTACAGACCTACTACTTTCCCGGGGGGATACCCAACCTGACCTAGTTGATGATGATGAACGCTCGCCACTCTCATATGCTGCCGGGGGTGGACACATCGCAATTCTGGCACTACTACTTAACCGCGATGACGTGTTTCCCAATGTGAAAGATAGTAGTGGTAGGACACCCATTCTTTGGGCAACTTTGAACCAGCACGAAGGAATTGTAAAATTATTGCTACGGCATAGAGATGTCGAACCTAATCTACAAGACAATCAAGGCCACAGTCCACTCGCTTTGGCTTCCAAAAAAGGGCATGAAGAGATTGTCAGATTGCTCTTGGACCGAGAAGACATCGAGCCCAACTCGGAAGACAGCCACAACCGAACACCGTTCTTTTGGGCCTGTCTGAACGGGCACGAGGGCGTAGTCAGGCTCCTCCTTGATCATCGTAAAATAAACCCTTACTTGGTAGACATCGATAACCGCTCGCCAGCTCAATGGGCCGAGGAAAACGATCATGCTGAGGTAGCCAAGCTATTCCAAGACCGGGGTGCCTGCATCCGTCCTTTCCCCGAAATCGGCTCTCGTACGCTACCAGACACTGTTATCGGCGCCGCCGGCAGGCTGAATCCTCAGGAGAGCTATAGGGATAGATCAACAGCTTCAATACATGGGTATAATCGTCTTAGCCGTTCGGCGGAGAAGTTTAGCAGAAACCCGCTCCTGGCGCAAGGTCCTCAGAAACCGGTGGAAACACCATCTATTCAACGGCCAGACACCGACTCCCCAGAAGGCTACAAAAGGCTTCAATTTTCACAGAGTGGCGACAAGGATAACAGGATCCCTTCAGAGGCGGGAAAGCTTGTCGACAAAGGGACTCTTTCGAAATCCAGGTGCATAACCCATTTAGAGATGTTAGCCACTTGCCTCATTCGATCGTCTCTTGATGCTCTTCAAGGGGCACATAACCGAAGTCACTCCCGGCATCTTGACAGGTTTAGATTGTGGGTCGAGGAGCATGGCACGCCCCATGGCCAGCTAGACAAAATCCTCAAGGAATCACCAATCATGAAGGAGGCCACAATCACCCTTCTGGCAGACCTTTGCAACCTCCTTACCCAGACCCCATACTCTCATGGTAATTACTCAATCTTAATCCCTAAAATTTACATTCTCCGGTGCTAAGATATGACCTTTTTCGCTAGACACCCTCCATGAGGAATGCCGCCTGGTGCTCGAATATGCTCGCACGATATACCCGGGAATCAGCCAGCCCTCCCCCGGCACCCACTCCGACAGTAGTGGCGAAGAGGATGAGATCGAAACTATTGTCGACTCCTTGTATAACCTTTCGCCATTACTGGTAGACATTCTTGAGAACCTTCCGGGGGACACTCCAATAGATGTCGGCTACGTTGCACTCTTGCTTGTCTTTCTCTTTCTTCTCGTCAGTTTGATGCTCCTTTATCCGGTAGCAGGTCATGCAGGACGGTTCCGGATGTTGCTTGAAAGCTTAAGATGGGCTTGGTTTGACTAAAGATTGTTTGATAATGTAGATGTTTCGTTTTTTTTGACCTGTGTTATTCATATATATCTTATATCTCTCTTTAGACCATGTTTTCAAGAATTTTCTGCTTATCCCATATAATTCTCTGTGGACAAAGAGGTTATGTTTTCCGATCTTTAATAGCCCCCTAAGTAGAATACCCCGCTCACAGTACTGTATTAGATATTGGTAGGTAAGAAGTGGCGGCCAAGTTTCTTAGCACCGGAGATTCGAAAAGCCCAAGCCAACTCATTAAAAGCGAGATTTTACGGCATACCCGTGAAAACTCGAGATATTCCTATCTTTTCTCCATTAGTGTTTAGCAGATCATTCACTATTATCTAATAGAGCCATCCCGGTGCATAGCACAATTAATAAAGCGGCAGCTCAAGTAAAACATTCAATACGGTCGGGCGTCCAAAATAGGCTTGAGATTCGCTATAAAAGGTCATGAGAAGGCTTCTTATGCCGAATTTGAGACCGATTTTGGAGAAAACTCTTGGCTCAAGCCTATGGGCGGCAGGGGAATCTAGCCAAATAGTCGCACCTCCGCATGGAACTTTTATACGTGGTACAGGAACTTCACTACGGTACACTACCGTCTTGCGAATTTACGCCCTCCCATTTGAACGGACCTTGCTATAAGAAATTTCTTCCAGAACCTCGCTATAACGGACGAAAGCTCCGTACTCTTGGCCTTCCATTCCGAGGTGCGACTGTAGTGAGGCGCTCCCCTCAAGCGCAGCGCGGTCAACTACGATATTTCATGCTGGTGGAACGCCAAATCCTTGTCACCCTTTAACCTGTGAATCCCATCGAGCCCCACTTTTATGAGAAAGCCCCCACCACTACACTACCTGCCGAATGCATCTCAGGCGATATGGGCCAGGAATCACCACGGGAACTAGAGGATTTTGAGGGCGACTCCTTCCGCGTGTCGGGGAGTTACAACAACACTATCAACATCACTCCAATGATGGACGTGAGGGGTCTACTTTTTCAGTGGCTTTCGCCATCGGAACCGAGGCAGCGACACAAAGAGCTGCAGAGTAGCCGACTAGATGGTGTGGGGAATCGATTTCTAGAAACCGTGGAGTTTCGGAAATGGAGCGGTGGCGGGGGTGGGGATGATCCGGCCGTTCTATTTTGCTGTGGCGATCTGGGGACGGGGAAGTCATACCTCAAGTAAGCAAACTAATATTCGAGAACGAGTGTATGTCAACTACTAACTAGTAACATTAGCTCTCTAGTGATCGATAGCCTCCGCAATCAGGCTCGGACAGATGATATCGCAGTCGCGGGAGTTTACTGCGACTTCCAGGGCCAGGCGGAACAGTCCACCCTGAGCATATTATGTGCCATCTTGAAGCAGCTTATAGGGGAACGAGAAATTCCGGAGGATGTGCTTCAGGCTTTTAAAAAAGCCAAAAGGGAGTCTGGTAGTAGAGGTTTACGAGTTCCCAATCTAACGAGGATGCTAAGGGCGACTATTGCATTGATACCACGTGTTTTCATATGCATTGATGCCTTGGATGAAGTCCATCCCAAACATCTGTCAAAGCTTCTTGCGTCGCTACAAGACATTTCTCTGGAGTCACCAAACACCCGAATATTTCTCACTGGAAGAGCTCATATCATTGCTGAAATCAAGAAAAGTATCCCCCGAGCGGTTATAGCACCTGTTGGTTCCACCGAAGCCGACATTGAAACATATTTAGAGATGAAGCTGGGACAGGACCTGAAGCCGGATGCCATGGACGGTGACTTGCGAGCCGACATTTTAAAGCTAATTCCGGAAAAATGTTCCCCAATGTGAGCAGGGAAACCAGGTACCTCCGCAACCAACAGAGGTTATTCACTAACAATGGTGTGCAGATTGCTCTTGGTTAGCCTCGCTATAAACGTAGTTCTGGAGCAGGCAACAATCAGTCAGAGGAGGAAAAAACTTTGTGCAATAATAAGAGGGGAGGGTCTTGACGAGGCGTACACACCAACTCTAGAACGGATAAAGGCCCAGAAGGGAAGCAAACCAAAACTTGGCATGGAGGCTTTAATGTGGATATCCCACTCGGAGCGGCCGTTACATGCCAACGAGTTATGCCACGCACTAGGAATAGAGCGACAATCTACAGATCTGGATACTGGGAATGTTCCTACAATAGAAACAGTGCTAGGATGTACCCTCGGGTTTATCGCGGTAGATGCCCCCACATCCACTGTCCATCTCGTTCATTCTACCCTCCAAGGGCACCTTTCCTATAACCTCACTCTATTTCATAACCCACACTCCATGATTGCCGAGGTTTGCTTGACCTACCTCAATTTTCGGGAAGTCAAGGACCTTTCGCCTACCCTCTCTTCGGTACCACCAACAACCCCTTTCGTCGAATATGCTTCTTATTACTGGGGGGCACACGCCAGAAGGGAGACCACTGAAAGTGTGATACCACTTGCGCTGAGGTTGCTCGATGGGTACGACAAACACATATCCTCCAAGCTACTCCTACTACATGAAGAAGACGGGCCGGGGCGGTCTTTTAATAGGGAAGATCCTACCGGATTTACAGGGCTTCATGGTGCAGCATGCCTCGGAGTCGCAGAGATCTTAACCCCCTTGTTGAAGCTCAAGGAATGGGATCTCAACGCCACCGACTTTGAGGGTCGTACAGCATTGGCCTGGGCTGCCGGAAAAGGGTGTGATGAAGTACTGAAGATACTACTAAAACGGCAGGATGTCGACCCTAACATGGCGAATACATATGGCCAAACGCCACTGTCTTGGGCCGCCAAGAAAGGGCACGAGAGGGTAGTCAGGCTATTGTTGGAACGAGAGGAGGTTAACCCCAACTCCCTAGACAGTAACAGCCGAACACCACTCTTGTGGGCCGCCCACGAAGGGCATGGAAGAGTAGTAAAACTACTGTTGGAGCACGATAATGTCGACCCTAACGCTTTAGATAGTGACGACCGGACACCACTCTCGTGGGCCGCCCACGAGGGGCATGAAGGAGTAGTAAAACTACTGCTTATACGCAACGATGCCAAGCCCGACCATCCAGACAGTTTGAGCCGAACACCGCTCTCGTGGGCCGCTCACAAAGGGCATGAGGGAGTAGTAAAGCTATTGTTGGAACGCCTTGATGTCAATCCCGACTATCCGGACAAACTCGGTCGAACACCGCTCTCGTGGGCCACCCACGGAGGACATGAGGGGGTAGTAAAGCTATTGCTAGAACGTGCTAATGTCAATCCCAACTGCCCGGACAAACTCGGTCGAACACCGCTCTCGTGGGCCACCCACGAAGGGCATGAGGGTGTAGTAAATCTATTGCTACAACGTGATGATATCGATCCCAATCGCCCGGATGGCGTCGGACAAACACCGCTCTCGCTTGCCGCCCTGGGCGGATACGAGGGAGTGGTGAAAATGCTACTCGAGTTGGAAATGGTCAAACCTGACGAGCCAGATTACCACGGCCAAACACCGCTCTTGCTTGCTGCTCAGAATGGACGCGAGGGAGTGGTGAAAATACTACTCGGGCGAGGGGTCGATCCCGACAAACAGGATAGCCATGGCCAAACACCGCTCTCGCATGCAGCTTGGAATGGACACGAGGAAGCAGCAAAGCTACTGTTAAGCCACGACGATGTCATTCCCGACTATCCGGACAACGTCGGCCGAAGACCGCTTTCGTGGGCTGCCCACACAGGGCATGAGGGAATAGTGACACTATTGCTGAGCCGCAGTGATGTCAATCCTGTCTTTTCGGACGATGATGGCCAAACGCCGCTTTCGTGGGCTGCCCATGGAGGGCATAAGGGAGTAGTAAAGATATTGCTCAAGTATAATTCCGAGGAGCAAAATGACACCACACCAATTTATCGCGCTGCCGCAGAAGGCCACGAGGATATTGTGCGACTGCTGCTAAACATCCTGGATGAGACTCCCGATCCCGATGGGGATAGTTGCCTCTTTTCACTCTCATGGGCTGCTTCAGAGGGCCATGCCGATCTCGTGCAAAAGCTGCTGGGCCAAGGCAATGTCAACGCCGACTCACTAGGGATTAATAACCGAACTCCGCTCTCTTTAGCTGCCGCGAACGGACACGAAACGGTTGTGCAAGTGTTACTGGACAACAAAAATGTCGATCACAACCGCTCTGATCACGTTGGCCAAACGCCATTATCCTGGGCCGCTCGAAACGGACATGAAGGCGCTCTGCGACTGCTGCTCGGCCATGAGGCCGCTACTCCCAATTCCACGGACCAGGGCGGGCAAACGCCACTTTCCTGGGCCGCCGGTAACGGGCACACAGGGGCGCTAAAACTACTGCTAGACCACGAGGCCGCCACCCCCAACTCTACGGACTGTAACGGCCGAACACCGCTTTCTTGGGCTGCTGGTAACGGGCATGAGCAAGTATTAGGGCCATTATTGGACCATAAATCCGTCATCCCGGGCTCTATGGACAATACCAACCGAACCCCATTCTCCTGGGCTGCTGGTAACGGGCATGAACGAGCATTAAGACTATTGTTAAGCCATGAGGCTCATAGCTCCGATCAGGTGGACTGTAATAACCGAACTCCACTGTCCTGGGCTGCTGGCAATGGACACGAAGCAACAACGAAGTTACTATTGCGGCAGCAGGACGTCAACCCGAACTTAGGCGACAATAGTGGCCGAACACCGCTATCTTGGGCTGTCGGGAACGGGTACAAGGCACCATCAGAGCTGCTCCTCCATCAGAAAAATGTGGATCCCAATGCCGTAGATGAAGTTGGTCAAACGCCCTTGTTTTGGGCGGCTATCCATAAACAGGACGGGACTGTTGGTTTGCTCCTGAATTCGAAGAATGTCAGCGCCAACCCAAGGAACAAACAGGGGCGAACACCGCTCTCTTGGGCTGCCGAGCATGGTTATGGCACAGCGGTTAGGCTGCTGTTGGATAGGAAAGACATTAGTCTCAATTCACAGGATGGCGATGACCGAACACCACTTTCTTGGGCCGTCGGGAATGGGCACGAGGAAGTAGTGAAGCTGCTAATGGCTCATGATGGCATCAACCTAGACTTACCGGATAGCAAGAGCCAAACTCCACTATTCTGGGCAGTTATGGAGAAGCGGGAGGGGGTAATAAAGCTATTGCGAGGCCAACCAGACCATACTGCGAACCCCAACATTGGTGATAAAATGAGCCGTACACCCCTTTTGTGCGCTGCCGAGAGTGGGAATGAAGAAATATTGAAACTATTGCTAGCTTGGACCGATATTGACCTCAACCCAGCAGATGACCGCGGCCGAACACCACTGTTCCGTGCCGTGCAAAATAAGTATGAAGGAGTGGTGAGGCTGCTGCTGGAGCGACAACAGCTCGACCCCAACGCAAGAGACATCGATGGCCGGACTGCTCTATCGTGGGCTGCTGAGAGTGGCTATGAGAATATGGTGGATATGATCCTTGGTCATAAGGAGCTCGATCCTAGCGTAAAAGATGAACGTGGCCAAACACCTCTCTTACGGGCATCTAGGAATGGGCATGAGGCAATTGTGAAGGCACTTCTGGGCAGGAATGATGTAAATCCTAACGGCACGGACAATAACGGCCGAACCCCACTTTCGTGGGCTGCCGAAGTCGGACATGAGGGGGTGGTCAAGCTACTTTTGGACCGCGATGATATAGACCCTAACCTACTATCCTGTGACAAACGAACACCACTACTTTTGGCCTCTCTCCAGGGACGCGAGGGGATAGTGAAGCTGCTACTGGACCAGAAAAATACCAATCCCAATACAGCAGACCATGACCGGCGCACACCACTTTCGTGGGCAGCCGCGAATGGTCATAGTGGGATAGTAGTGAGGCTGCTTGTTCATAATGACATTTGCCCTCATGCAAAAGACAAAGATGACCGAACACCTATTCTTTGGGCTGCACTAAATGGGCACGAAGTAATAGTAGGGCAACTTCTCAAGTGCAAACATGCCGCCGCCGACGCACGGGACAAGCATGGCCAGACCCCAACCTCGTTAGCTTCCAAGAAGGGGCATCGGCAAACTGTACAAATGCTTTTGGCTCGAGGCGATGTTAATCCTAACTCACAAGACCACAACCAACGAACACCGCTCTTTTGGGCCAGCCTCAATGGACACGGAGAAGTAGTCAGGCTTCTCCTTGGTCGCCCCAATATCAACCCCAACTTGGTGGACATTAATGGACGATCACCAGCTGACTGGGCTGATATCAATGGCCACACTGCAATCGCCGAGGCGCTAAAACAGAGGGTCCCTGCCAACCCATTCCCTGAGAACAACCCCACACCAGGCCAACTACTACTCTATCCCCATTCGGAGCATGCGCCTGGGCTAACAAACTGGCCAACCCAGCCACCCATTCTCGTTTCTGGTCTAGCAGGCCGACTGGGCCCCAATAGTCTCGGGCCAGCCTGGTCCGATCTTGCAGAGTATGGGGATATAATTTCCCCGCTGCCTCTTGGTAGCCCCAGCTCAGACAATGGATACAAAGAATGGCCGCCCCCTCCTGCTGATCAGCAAGCCTCTAAAAAATCCACAAGGATGGTAGAAAATCAAGAACCGGTTCCTGAGTCGCCCGAAACCCATAAAAAACCTCCACTGTTCACAATTGAGAGCCAGAAACCCGCCGAACTACACTTACCCCTTTCCGACTATTTGGCCACCCGCCTTAGCAACTGTTGTCTCCGGATATTCTCAGTTGATCGTCACCCAACTGAACGTCGGTACCTTGGCAGATTCAGATTGTGGGCTGACGAGTATGGCACGCCCCATGGCCGGCTAGACGAAATCCTCAAGGAATCACCAATCATAAAGGAGGCCTCAATCACCCTTCTGGCAGATCTTTGCAACATCCTTACTACCCAGACCTCACACTCTGACGGTAATTATTCAATCTTACTCTCCAAAATCTGCATTCCCCGGTACTAATATATGACCCCCCGCGCCACAGACACACTCTATGAGGAATGCCGCCTGGTGCTCGAATATGCACGTACGATATACCCGGGAATCAGCCAGATCTCCCTCGACACTGACTCCGACAATAGCGGCGAAGAGGATGAGATCGAAACTATTGTCGACTCCTTGTTTAACCTTTCGCCATTACTGCTCGACATTCTTGAGAATCTTCCGGGGGACACTCCAACAGGCGTCGGCTATGTTCCGCTATTTCTCATCTTTCTCTTTCTCCTTGTCAATCGTTTGATGTTCCCTTACCTGATAGCTGGCTATGCCTTTCCCTTTCGTCTTGTCAGTTGTTTGATGCTCCTTTACATGATAGCTAGCTATGCTGGATGGCTCCAGATGTTGTCCAAAGGCCTAAGACGAGCTCGGTTCGGCTAAACATTGTTTGATAATCTAGGTGTTTCGTTTTTCGACCTAAGTTACTTATACCTTATATCTCCCGCTTTAGATTTTATTTTCCCGCATGTTATTTTGATTCAAGCCCCCTCTATTCCCAACCCCTAGAATGACTCTTTTTCACTTTATCCCCCCCCCCCTTTAGTTGTATTCTCTCTCTCCTCTCTATCTCCAACTCGTCAGACACTAGTTCACTCCCCTTCACTACCTCAATGTCTGTTAGATGGAATACACTCAAGTCGCCGGGTTGGAGTTGCACTCCTCTTAGTGCGTTACTCTAAAATACATTCAGCCCATTCACGCGACTTGACTAGTCTATTACAAGATACAACCTGGACCCACACTCAACCAGAAGTCACGCAAGTGATAGTAGCACGCCACCTATTCCCGAGGAAGGGAATTTATTAGCCTTGAATGCTGTTACAACCCTGTATTCTCCGCACCAATCACCCATCTGTGCCTCTGGCCTATGCTTTCCGGGTCGTGGCGCAGCATAGGATGCAAAAAAGAAGTTGGGCGTACCGAAAGCTCAGGACTAGGCCTAAGTGAAAGGGTGTCCTGATATAAGATACCGTAGCCTGTAGTGGAAGAGCCGTAGTAGGATCCGATGATAACCGTTGGGTAACTCCTCTTGTAGAGAAAGCCAAGGTAGGGAAATGAACCAACCGTTTGTCAACACACCACGCCCGAACCCTCTCCAATCTCGCCACCCATAGACTCACCCGAACACCTCTATTTGCAAAACCCCAGGCAAAGGTTAATGAACAAACCTCTAGTGATAAGTTAGGAAGTATAGCCCTTAGCTCGGAAGAGAATGATTTCCACCACCAGCCCGTTCAGACACCATGGTGTTCGGGGGTCCTCTCTAAATACCTATCTTCCAGCTGCTATCTCTTTGTTTACCCATCAAGCCACTTTGTTATCGTCCCTCTCATCGCGCAACTACAGCCACTTCCCTAAAGTTCCCATTTCCTCCCAAATGCCCCCAACCCATGGAAACGCTTTTCTAGCCCTCTCTTTCCACCATTCGGTAAAACAAATTACGGCAAAGTTTATGATATCCCTAGAGGCACATCCGAGAACGGTTATCCGAAATGCTCTTGCTGTTTATTTGTTGGTAGGTATTGCTCTTGAGGCACAGGGAAGGGTATGAGAACTCGGCGGATGTGGCTGTATGCGATAAGCGGGATGGTGAGGTGCCACGAGTGACTACTCATGATACTCTGACACTCCGCCATGCCGCAGTTACGACGGGGATAAAAGCAGGGAGATTCTAAGAGCCGCCTCTCACCTCCACCACGGTAGAACATATTTAGCCGCTAAGGCGCAAAAGGCAAGGCAAACGAGAAGTAATGTCGAGAATTATTGACGTACCGTAAAAACCGAAATAATTGGGCATGGCGCTAGGAACGTCCAGAATTTCCCCTTTGGATTAGGGGGAGGGAGCACACTGAGAAGATTCTCTTTCAGCCATCACTTGAGACAACAGACCTTACTAGGAGAGGCAAGTCCAACGCCTTAGCATGATGAACAATTATTTCGGTTTTTACGGTATTGGACCGGGGGGTGGGTCAGACGGAGGAAGTGAATCAGCTAAAACACACCAGGAAAGTAGAAACCCGGAAATCTCAATTGACGAACAGCACTAGTAAGAGGGTAATTATAAGGGCAAGAGATATTTCTAGTAGCACACCATTTTAGATTTGCCTGTCTTTTTTAGCTGGATTCGGAGGTTTTATTTTGCCGGATTACCCATAGTGAGGATTTGTGCGAAATTCGCAGAAGAAACCGATTCACTTCTGCGTCTGATCCACTTCCCGGCGCAGTTTAATACGTTACATTGTGATGGAGGCGATGGCACGATCGTGTGCCGTAAAAACCGAAATAATTGAGAATCACGCTAGGGCGTTAGAGTTGCCTCTAGTAAGGTCTGTGTCTCAAGTGATGGCTGAAGGAGAATCTCCTGGCTGCGTTTTCTCCCCCTAATTCAAAGCCGGGAATTCTGGACGTCCTAGCGTCATTCTCGGCTACCTCGGTTCTTAGGGTAGGCGAAGTTGATAGGAGAAGGATGTTGTGGTGTGTTTTCTCTATGGAGGTTGCTGGCTACGGTTCACCTTAAGTAGTGAAAACTCTACATGCGTAACCCTATACATCCCTTCATGCCCTAGAACGTTCACTCGTCCACACTTCGGTGTTCCTCCATCACATATGCGCTTCCTCCTGCCTGCGCTCCCCTGCTCCTAATACTTGGCCATTTGAAAGGCTTCCGGACCTTTTTATTTATTCCGGAGTCTCCCCAAATAGCCAAGTGCTAGTACACAGTACATCGCGCTACTACTACGATTATTATACCATCACATTGGGCCTCGAGTGGCCAGGCGAGTAAATTTACGGATATCATACTGTGATGCATAGTTCCCCATGGTGTGGAGAACCCTAACCCTGGAAGAGGCAATTGACCGCCTGATGTCCTGTAAGATAATTTACTTCTGAAAATCGCAAGTACGGTCGGCACAGCTGGCTTTTGGCTAGCTAGAACTCGGATGAAACTGGTATGCCCACTGTAGGATTTTTTTTCTTCTTTCGCGTGGCAGCAATGGTGTTTACTTCGACTATTCCTTACGAATAATATGATACCAGTGCTTTGTTCCCCCCCTTCTCCCTATTTCTTTTTGTGGCGGGTCCCTCTCCAGTAGGAGTGAGGAGTGATTGGTCCCAGCCGGGCGCCAATCGAACGACAACAACACTGAGTATGTTGATTGCTGCCCTCGGCCCATATGATCTCTTCAACCTTCGCACCACATCAGACTTTGCCATCCCAGCAGAGTCATGTGTCCGGTATCTAACAATCGCGTTAATTACGGGAACCACAGCACGGGCTGTGGTAATTCCACCATTAACAATAATATCCAAAATATCCACAAAACCAAAATCCTCGCACAGCAGCCTGACAAGGCAGAGTGTGAAATTCTGAAATGGATATCTTCACTGGAGCTTCCGGACAGGCACCATGGTGTGCGGGAACTTCGGGTCGAAGGTGTGGGGGATTGGATTCTCGAAACTCCCGAGTTTAAGGGCTGGGAAGATGGGTCCGCTCATCCTATTCTCTTCTGTGGTGGTGACCCTGGAGTTGGGAAGACTTTCATCAGGTACAAAAGGAGAAGTTCTGGTCAATTCATATACATTGCTAACCAGCAGGATTTTCAGCTCTTTAGTTATCGACACCTTGCGGTCCCAGGCCCGTGAACGAAAATTCCCCGTGTTTTACCTGTACTGCGACTACCTCACATTTAAAGGGCAATCTGCCGCAGATCTGATCGCCCGGCTTCTGAAGCAGGCTCTGGCTGGGCTAGGCGAGATCCCCGAAAAAGTGGTCCGAAAGTTTGGGGGGTCCGAAGTGCCTGGAGGTGATCGGATGCGCCCTCTTCTTCGGGATGTTGTCGATATGTTAGGCGCGGTTCTTGCATCCTTTGAGCGGGTATTTATCTGCATCGACGCATTAGACGAGTTTCCGCCACTACAAAGGCCAGCCCTCCTTCGTTCCTTAGCGGAGCTTACCCGACTGTCGGAAACCCGATTCTTCCTCACCGGCCGGCCGCAGATTCAATGCGACAAGTATCTCGGCAAAGGTGCACAAACTATATCTATCACAACTAAAAATGAGGAAATCGAGGCATACATCGCCCACAGGCTGGACCAAGACGAAAATTCAGCTGAGATGAACACCGAGTTAAAAACCGAGATCATGAAAGATCTTCCTCACAAAGTCTCAGGGATGTATGTAGGAGTAGTGATATCTTATGCCGAGACGTGTCACTCGCTAACAATCATGCCCAGATTTCTGCTAGTATACTTAAAAATGAACGCGATATTGGCAGCGGTGACCATCCACAAGAGGAGGGAAAGACTCCGGGCGATGGAAGACAGCCCAAAGCTGTGGGATGAATACAATAAAACGCTGTGCCGAATAGCCGAGCAAGATACCGACAAGTTAGAGCTCGCTCTTAAGGTTTTGATGTGGCTCTATTATTCAAAGCGGTCATTGCGCGCCGACGAACTGGGCCATGCCTTAGCGGTCGAAAAAGGGTCAACGAAGTTGAATTCCGACAATGTCCCCTCGACCGAGACGTTATTAGACTGCTGCTTAGGACTTGTTACTGTTGACGAGAAAGCATCGACCGTCCACTTCGTACACACCACATTAAAAGATTATCTACACGATGAACGTGAGTGTTTCCAGAGAACCAATTTGACGGTTGCGGAAACATGCCTTACGTACCTCAACTCCGAGGATATCAAATCCCTATCGCCTTCTCTCTGCATTGCCCCCACAGAAAACCCCTTTCTCCAGTATGCTTCCTATTACTGGGGGGAGCATACCCGGGAGGAAACCACGGACCACGCAATATCACTTGCTAGGAACCTCTTGGATCGATACTATGAGCATATCTCTGCTAAACTGCTCCTGTTTGAGAAATCTTGGCCCTGGTGGTGCGATCCGAAATGTCCTCCCTCCGGTTTTAGTGGACTACATTGCGCTGCATTCTTTGGCCTCTGGGGAATGGTAATTGCCTTCTTAGATACAGAAGTCCCCAAGTTAAGTCAACAGGACATAACAGGAAGCACTCCACTAGCATGGGCTGCGAGAAATGGACATAGGGAATTAGTACAGCTACTACTAAAGCGAGGAGGTATCCTTGACGCTAAAACAGGAGATAACAATGGGTGCACGCCATTCTCGTGGGCAGCTAGGAATGGACACGCGGGAGTGGTGGAACTATTTCTACAGAAGGGTGCTGTCGGCCTTGAGACGAAGGATTCTTTTGCCCGAACGCCGCTCTCATGGGCCTCTGGAAGTGGCCATCAGGGAGTAGTGAAGTTGTTACTCGAGCAAGGAGCCAGCCCCGAAACAAAGGACTGTTACGGCCGAACGCCACTATCGTGGGCCTCCGGAGGCGGACATAGAGATGTAGTGAAGCTGTTACTGGGGACAGGGAAGGCCCGCTCCAACTCTCCTGACAATGAGGGCCGTGCGCCTGTCTCCTGGGCTGCCGAGGCGGGGTATAAGGAAGTGGTCGACTTTTTGTTGTGTGGGCATGGTGTCGGTTCAAATTTGCCGGATCACAACGGACGAACCCCACCCTCGAGGACCGCCGACAGTGGGAATTCCTTAGTAGTAAAGCTATCGCTGAACCAAATTAGCGTTGTATATAACATGGCGGATAAAGCTGGTATGACGCCGCTCTCATGGGCTGCTAGTCAGGGGAATGAGGCAGTAGTGGAGTTATTCATGAAGAAAAGGGAGATTGGGGCTGGCTTGCTGGATGAGGATGGCTCGATATCACTCTGGTGGGCCGCTGGGAGTGGTCACGCAGGAGTAGTAAGGATTCTATTAGGGTGGGAAGGTGTTGACCCAAATTTTTGGGGGGGATGTGGACAGACGCCGTTAGTGCGGGCTGCTATGCACGGGCACGAAAATGTCGTGGCGCTGTTGCTAGAATCCGAACGTGTCAAACATAACTTAGCCGACAGCTTTGGTAGAACCCCGCTCTCCTGGGCTGCTGGCAGCTGGCGTGGCAAGGTAGTAGAGCTGCTGCTAGGGGTCGGGGATATCGATACCGAATTGGCAGACAAAAATGGCCGAACGCCACTTTCGTTGGCTGTCGGAAGCGGGGGCGAACGAGTTGTACAACTACTGTTGGAGGGAAACGCAAACCTCGACTCAAGAGACATCGACGGCCGTACTCCAGTCTCATGGGCTGCTGATGAAGGACATGAAAAGGTAGTGGCCCTTTTGTTGGGTCGGCCGAGCGTAAATCCTAATTCGGCAGACGGAACCGGACGGACGCCGCTGTCTTGGGCTGCTGGAAACGGGCGGGAAGCAGTGGCAAAACTGTTGCTAAACCAAGGCGACATTAGGCCGAACGTGGCAGACGGTGTTGGACGAACTCCATTGTCATGGGCTGCTGGAAACGGGCGGGGAGCCGTCACAGAGCTACTGCTTAGCCGAAGCGATATTGGGCCGAACATAGCGGATGGTGTTGGACGAACTCCGCTGTCATGGGCTGCTGGAAATGGGCGGGAAGTAGCTACAAGGCTACTACTGAGCCGAAGCGATATTGAACCGAACATGGCAGACGGTGCTGGACAAACTCCACTCTCATGGGCTGCTCGGAATGGGTGTGATGAAGTAGTGCAGCTTTTAATCGGCCATCCGGACGCCAACCCTGATTCAACGGACGATGACAACCGCACCCCACTCTCTCGAGCAGCGGAGGAGGGACATGAGGAAATAACAAGCCTCCTGCTTGGGATGCGCAAGGTCAACCCTGACTCGACTGATCGCGACGGCCAAACCCCACTCCTCTGGGCTGCCAGAAATGGGCACGAAGGGATAGCGCGGTTGTTACTAGAACGAGCAGATGCTCCAGACCTGGCAGCCAATGATGGCCGTACGCCGCTCTTCTGGGCCGCTTACCATGGACACGAAAAAACTGCACAGCTACTACTCCAGCAGGGTGGCGTCAACCCGCACTCAGTGGACAAATACGGCCGGACGCCTCTCTCTTGGGCTCATGAGAATCAACATCAGGGCGTAGCGCGGCTGTTCCAACTGCATAAAACCGTCCCAACAATCCTACCGCCACCAGACCCAATTCCGCAGCCTCGACCTCCGGCATTCAATATGCAAACTCCACGCGCACTTTTGGCTATCTACCGCCGCGTCTTTTAACTTTCCTAGTCTTGTACAAATTCCTCTTTGTTCAATTGCTAGCTTGGTGTTCGCCTTTTGATCTGGTGTTTGTGTGAATCAGGGGGAGTAATGATTTCTCTTATATAAGCATTCGGAGTATCTTGTTTTATTTCCCCAACCCTAACTTCCCAGTACGGGGAAGGGGGCCCACGGTTTTAAAATTAACAATTTATCTTGGGGTGATTTCCCCTACGTCTCTTTACAATTTATCTCGTTCTGTGAGCAGTCTAAAGTGCGCTAGGGTCAACCAAACTCGGCTCTAGATATTACCACATGCCGATTTCTTGCTTTACATATCCGGGCAGGGCACATGACACGCCCACTTAGAGCAGCGGGGCATCTGGCGTTGAGATGTGGTTCTCAGTCGATGGATATCGGAGGCAAAAGTATATGGGTACGAGTGGTAAAAGTGACTTGCTTGTCTTTCGAAGCAGGATAAACAGATTACTTAGATATAGAAAGAATTATCTCATAGATTTCATACCACGATGTATAGACTATTGAAACATACTACGGTATAGCCGAGCCTAGTGTTCCGACGCCCCCCACCGGAACTATTCGATGTTTGGAAACTCATACCAGCCTGACCTGGGTAGTGGAAACATGGAACGTTGGAGATAGAACTAGCTAGCACGACCGTGGTTGATTTCCCACATTTCCTTCTGTCGTCGCTTCCCTTTCATCCCTTTCCGATTTTCGCATACCCCCCCTATAAAGGACCCAACAGCTCGTGTTTCTTCTTCTCAGGAATAACTTGTTGGAAATGCTGCTCGCTAGACTTTCCCGGTATCTCCTTTGTTCTTTAGCTAGCTTCCGGGGAAGTGCTTAGGAGTCGGGCATATGGATATGGCTTCGGGCGCGTGTTTGTGGAAAGCATTTCCTATGTAGGAATGCAGTGATCGGAACGGAGGCGGAAAGGCTGTAAGGAAAACCGGAAGGATAGCGAAAAGGTTGTCAGAGGGTTTTACACCCGGAGAGATAGTGATGATTGTTTCTGCATTTTGTTAGCATGAGTTTTCGGGGAAAAGGGGAAAGGGGGAAAAGGTGGGACAAGGAGCAAACTGTCTGAAGGTACCTCCTGATGAGGATAGGAGGAGTTTGTGATGATATATACTTTTGTCTTTGCCCTAGTTAGTTGAGGTAGTGGACAGGTATCGTTGAGCTTCAATCTCTTTTATTTATAACTATATAGCTAATGGAGCGACTACCTATCCGGGCTTGCACAACCATATACATCAGCAAAAACGGACCCTGCGTCTGATCCGTCGGCGTTGCGTCCTGACGCAAGCGACGCATCTCCTGCGTCCCATGCGTCCTGTGCGTCCTGACTTGCGTTGCAACGCCCCGCCACATCC
>Ga0307509_10000968_pt1 | contig 49166 bp, 34 predicted proteins | sample 10_EM_MG_FD_202245 | JGI IMG/M metagenome (GOLD analysis project Ga0307509, IMG submission 202245) | Populus trichocarpa ectomycorrhiza microbial communities from riparian zone in the Pacific Northwest, United States - 10_EM | ecosystem: Host-associated > Plants > Roots > Unclassified | place... | reverse complement strand
GGCAAGGCCACTTCCTATTTCTTGCTGCGACATCGGTTAGTTTCTCATTCAGCTTCTATTTCTGGTTATCTAATGGGTATAGTTGGTTTTGTGGACCCTAAAGGATTACATTCAACTTCGCTATCCCACCGCTTTCGCACAGGAAGCAACCCCCCGTGAGAACTCTGAGGCTCCCCCGCAGAACGAACAAAAGAAGTGAGCCTGCTCTGGATGATTATGTCGTTCCAAGCTGTTTATTTCTCAATTACTATCCTGATACCTACACATGTGCAGGGGGCAGGATACTTGTCGATAGCATAAATTTATTAAGAAAAGAGGCTCGTCTTGAGAGCAATACCGGAGAAGAAAGAACAACTGAAATCATTAGAACGACTTGATCATAGAGTGCTGTTTTTTCCTTCTAATATTATTCCGAACCCACTTTGATTCTTTGTAAGCCTTTACCATTGCCCCTCAAAGAACGCCCTGGTCGGAAGGTATCCGGGGGCATCTTGTTCATGGCACGGTATAACCTCACGGCTTGCCGTCGCCCAAAGGTACCTGTGAGTTGGCACCAAATGAAGGGGAGCTGGCGCCATACCACCCATGAGCACTGTACAGTACCCGGCGTTGCGAGACTTTTTTGCCGTGGAATCTACTGTCATCCCTAGGTTATGGATAACGTGTCACACCCGGATAGTAATCCTCTGAACCACAAACTCTTGCTCATTTTCTATCAATTAATTAGATCCTAGGGGAGTTCGTCTCCAGTCTTTGACCGGACGAGGCGTAGTCTACTTTGCTAACAATCGGCAGAGGGATCTCCAGGCTTGAAGATTGGATAGGCGCAACCTAAGCCGGGGCGTGAATTTTCCTATGGCGATTACTGCTGATTACGAGAGACTTTGGCCTAGTAATACTTCATGATACATTCGCTGGATAGTTCTCCTAGCGAGCTCCCTCAAAGTAATACTCTTAATCTAATTCGAGAAAGTTTGGAAAAATACTTTCTATTCCCAGTTGCATAAGATAGGGCAAGTGAAAGCCATTGGAACGGAGTAGTAAGCTAGCTGTGTGATGCGTACCTGTCTTGAGGTTTATCTTTCTACCGGTGGTTGACAGTCATCCATTCGCAAACCAGTGCGAAAGGTATCAAATAAAAAGAAATCCAAGATGCAATAAACCTCAATTCCACGCCAGCCCCTAGAATGGAGCACATTCAACTCTTACAGCCAATAGACAACAAAGTTAAGAGATAATCTGCGCAATTCCCATATCTATCATCAAATCCTTGGCCTGGAGAGTGTGCTTGTTGAGCTTTTCAAAGAGTCCCGATAGATCCTTTCCTCCATACCCTCTCTCTAATACGGAGGCGCCGCCGGGGTGACTGGAAGCAAATTCACCAGTGTCATAGAGGAAACCATGAACGGCTATGACACGCTTCCCCTCATAAAGTAGAGGGAGTTCTCTCAAATCTACCCTTGGCAAATCTTTCTCCGCGTGCCCGTTGCCGTGCCCAGAGGATCTGGTTCTTGCCCTCTCTACCTCTTTTTCCGGGGTGGTGCGTACGGACGGGATCAGAGAGGTGAACGCATGCAGGAAAGCTATAATCCACTTTGTCGGATCCCAGTCGGTAGATTTGAAACCGTTTCGATAGTCCGGGGGGAAAGCGCGATGAAAGTTATGATTCCCTTCTCCTAGTGCATAATAATAATTAGATCTACTCTCTCGGGTCGCCTGTAACATGATATATATGAAAAAGAGCGGACCATAGTAGTGTTACCTTGAGTCAGCATTGCTAAAAGTAGATTCCCTCTTAATGTTACCTCGATTGTATACTCTTGACGCCCAATGTAATGTGCCATTGAGTTGATCAGAAATCTGGTTTTCATAAATGGTGAACGGTTAACTATACTTCAAGATGACTCTTTTTCTAAGACTTACGTGCAGTGCCAGATCATGACCCATGGAATTATACCCCCATACAGGAACCCTCCCCACGCGCTGCCTAACTAAAAACGACCGATGGCTGTGGGCAGGGCCACGCATGTTAAAAAGGCAAGCTCTAGGAACCATCGATGCTGAAAGACCACGACTGGGTCTCCACACAAGTCTTCTTTCTGTACCGATGGAAGCTTAGGGTACTTTGCTTTGTAAAAAGTCCAACCGACGTGAGGGAAAAATAGGCTATTAGCTGCAGAGTAGGGATCGGATTCGGTGTCGGTATAGCGGTGATGCAGGCGGTGCCTCACTACCCACCATCTAAGTCCCGATCTTCGGTAAGCACAGGAAAACTTCTCAGTTTTTCCCATTGTCTATAGATTGGTGGATAGTAATTACCGGATGCTCCCCTAGAATCCCAAAGTGCCAATCCCTGCCAGGAATATTCTCAAGGGTGTGCTTGCGGTGAAGCTCCGATGGCTCCATAATCGGTGGTATCCTATAAAAAATATTAGGAATCGTCGTTAATGGGTATAGGAGGCTGAACCAATACCAATGATTATACCATACATGCCAACTTGCCAATTAAGTACGAGGTGAGTGATGGTTTTCCCCCCTCTTGTAGGAGGATACCACCAAGCAAGAAGAACAAAAAGATGAGCGGCTAGAAATCCAACAGCATTCGACCACCATATTTCTCCTTTTGGCTGAGGCGTCCTGAGGGCCGGTGAGGTGATTGGGTTGGAAGGAGTGAGCCCAGCTTGGTCCTCAATACTCATAGGACCACCACTGGATGGTATTATGTTTAGTTGGGCATTTCCCACGCTAGACTTTAAATCTTTTGCCATCGAGGCAATATCTCTGGATAACGGTATTACCGGGTCCAGGAGTTCCTATGTCTGGGCAGGCATAGAGTCAGTGTTTGCCTGATCCAGGGGGAAAGAGAGTCAACCACCCACATCGGACGGATACTGTACCTCTTAGTGATTTATTATCTGTTATACTACCGACAAATATTATGATATCCACCGTTATGCTATCCAACGAGCAGCCCTGGTGAGAATGTAAGTACTGGGTAAGATAGGATAAGGGATAACAGTTGGCGGAGGGTTTTAGAGAAGACGATATATAAGGGTTAATGGTTTCGGGTAGGCGGGGTGTTTATTCCGCTGATTGAAGGAATGGGAAAGTTGTGAAAGGGTGATACGGGGGATATTTGAACCCGAGGGATGATGAGACAGCAAACCACGGCTTATCACTAAAACGGGCAAAGGAGAGTTTTTGGAGATTCTGTTGGGCTATATACTCCACGGAATCTCTAATAAACCCCAGTATGATAACTCGTTTAAGTTGCCAATGTTTGAGGGGAGGGGACAGTAAAGTTCGATGAACCTCAGCAGAGTAACACGGAAGAGTATGTGTCCCAGCCAATTTAGGGCCCTGGAAGCATTTTCGGCCGAATGAGGGAGGCGTAAAGAACATTTGGTGGTTCAAAAATCTTCGGAAATCTTGGCGCCAAGATATTAGGAATAGTAGGGAAGGAAATGGGCAAGCGACGACACTCGGGTTGGTTTGGCTTCACTCCCTTTCAGTGGTCCAATGCTCGGACAGTGAGCCAGTGAAATGCGAGTCCGAGTGATTGGGCATGATTTAGTGGCACCAGCTCTACAGGAGCTCTAAAGGTGATCTAGAATCCGGGTGGGAATGGTGAGAGAAGGAAAAAAACAAAAGAGTATAATTTCCCCGAGGCTCGAACCAGGGACCACTAGTGTGCTAGACTAGTGCCATAACCGACTACAGCCGCACCTTGTTATAACGAAAGCCAAGTGTTCAGGTTCTTTCGTTCGTTATAGCCAGGTTTCAGAAGAAATTCCTTATAGCGAGGTCTGTTTGATTGGGAGCAGGGGTGTAAATTTTGAGAAGGTTCATTCGTAACAGCGAGGTTCCCGTATAAAGGGTTTCGTTATAGCGAGGTGCGACTGAGTAGGCAGCCGGAGTCATGTTCCCTTCATGACGAAAACCCTAACCTTCGGCAGGGGTATATAGAGCCTGGTTACGCATCTTCAACCCAACCATCCTCCCACAACAATCACTCACGAAAGAAAAGCGGTTGATACAACAACACAATGCTTCGACTCTCACGTCAGGCAAGGATCTTTCCCCCTACCCTTGTCCATCAACGTATTTGGTTCAGAAAATACAGTGATGGATTCGCCCCCGATAGCATTGGACACAATAACAAACCTAACGACACAGCCTATGAGAGTGTCCGCAGTACCAATGTTCTGGGTATAATTGATAGCAATATCAGTGTCAAGCCACTACTTGAACCCAATTGGGGTAGTAGTCAGTTTGGTCTCTGGGTAAGTCTCTCTACCTCAAACCGATTGTCCATACTTCAGCTAACAAACCATGGTATAGTGGGACAGGATTAACCGTTTGGATGATAAAACCGATAATGCAGTCAAGGTATCCACTGAATTTTCAAGTCACAACTACCGTGGGGTACATTAACTAGTGACAATTAACTGAGATGATAATGGCAGGATCACGGAGTCTTGAAGGTTGATATGACTCGATCGATCGGTAAACTCGGAGATAAACTGGTACAATCAATCAGTAGCCTCCAGTCCGAGATGCATCAATCGATAAACAACCTCCAGACTGAAATGCACAAGGGCAATTCTGATATTCAGAAAGAGTTTGTGGATCTTAAATCCGATCAAAAGGTGACGAAGTGGCAAGGCCACTTCCTATTTCTTGCTGCGACATCGGTTAGTTTCTCATTCAGCTTCTATTTCTGGTTATCTAATGGGTATAGTTGGTTTTGTGGACCCTAAAGGATTACATTCAACTTCGCTATCCCGCCGCTTTCGCACAGGAAGCAACTCCCCGTGAGAACTCTGAGGCTCCCCCGCAGAACGAACAAAAGAAGTGAGCCTGCTCTTGATAACTGCGTTGTTTCCCGTTGTTTCGGGGATGTAATGTTGAGGGATGTAACACTTTGGGGGATTTGTCATGGAGCGGGTTTCCTTTTCCTTTTTCTAGGATGATCGCCACTACATAGAAATCAAGAGAACTTGAGGGGCGGTTTCCTAGCAAACTCCCCGGATTTCTTCGTTAAATTGACAGTGTGTCCCCACAATGGAAAATAGTAGACCTTTTCGCACTTTGATGACTGCTGCCTCAGACCCACCACAGCGTTACTAGTGGTGTAATGGGTTAAAAGTACTGGACTCAGACAGTTACAAACCAAACCCCCATCGCGAACGATCCCTCCCCCTCCTCCAAACTGAAAAGACCTACAAGTACCGGTAATGGAAACAAAACAAAACCATGCCTCCAACAGGGACAAGGTTCAGCCCCCCCCTGTAAGACCAACAGTCATATACACAGATGATATGCACCCACAATGACCCTTCTACAGACCCAAGCGGTCTCCCTCTACCACAAGTAATCGGAAAGTGCGTCGTCATCACCGGTTTTGGAGGCAATTTATCTCACAACAGAGTGATACGAACTAGAGGCTTCACCCGACTCACGAGGGTTACAAGGTTCGATCATAGTTGTAAGAACCAGCATCTTCCGGCCTATCCGCAGAGCTCCTTTCTCCTCAAGAAGGCTTTGTGAATTTAAGGTTACGGTAATGGTAGGGATTGGATGGGAGGGGGGTCCTTCGCCGTGGCTGGTTAGTCGACGGGACTTCTATATTCCGGGGGGCTGTAGGTGTTAGCTCACTATGGCTTTTACTCATTCAGGTGTGTTTTGCGTGTATATTTTCTTTCCCACCTTTCCAGCGTTCCGCTGGCCTATCCACAATTTCTTCGTTTCTGGCAGGCGGTAGGATTCGACCTCAGCAATCAAAAAAATAGAGTCCAATGTTGGGTCGTGATCGCAGGATAACACGCTTATCAGATATTCCAGACGTGTTATTGGTTTCTTCGAGAGCAATACTGGTACCGGTAATATATTGCCGGTATCGCATGTCTATTGCTTTGATGTCTGTACTTCAAAGTACTGTAGTAAGCTGAATCGACCAAATGGGTATGCAATTCAGAGGTGTACTGTATGCTGCCATGCCCGAGCCAGCGCACTGTTCATCAAATAGCATCGCCCGGGCCTGTTAAGGGTCAGATTATCCAACACTTTTCACACAAGTCCTCCCCAAAGCAGACTAAGGAAACCCAATCCATATTCCTGAGAATCATCTCTTGGTCGATCACGGCGCCCAGAAGATCTTGTTGGGAAAATTACGAGATCCGGAAAGTGTCCTTAGCTAGAAATGGGTCACTAGAGATCCGGACAGACCTTATCTCCCGAGCTCCTTGGCGCGGTGATCGATGATGGGATATGCTAAAACCTCCGTTGCCACCAGCCACCCTAATTCAACCCTCAACCATTCATTCCAACCGGAACAATAACCCCCTTCACTCTACCCAAAGAATTCCTTTAATATCATACTACCGGTGCCTATTCACCCGCTGAAACCCGAACAGCACCAAGACAAGGCTCCATCGGTAAGTAGCGCCCTCAATTGTTCCGTCCAGCGAGCGACGGAGGGATTTCATCAAAGGCGAGGTCTACGAGCTAAAATCGTTGACCATTGAGCACCCGATTAGGAAATATAACTTACTACTGTTCGTTTGTACAACCATCCTTCACAACGAGCGCAGTGCCTGAGAGGGTTGGCCACTGATGGGAGAGGCATGTTGAAAGGAGACGCAAATCTTGGCTAGACCCATCCGAGGCCTCCAAGGAGTTATTTTGGTTCTCGAGAGGAGCGGGCCCGTTGCTCCATAGTGAGAAAGGAAGTGGTCATGAGTCCTCACCTTGCTAGCGACGGAATGCCCGGCAGCCCTTAGGGGATAATTAGCTATCAAAGAGATCAAAGAGAATCCTGTGAGCAGCTACGATAGCTCTGTTGATGGGCTGCCACGATCTCCCCCACCAAGAAAGCATATAAACCCCCTCCCATGCACCAACTATAACTTCTTCCTTCGCCATAGCGTTCTCTGGCCTATTGAACCTATCAATTCCCTCCGAAGAAAAAAAATTCCGCCCAAAAAAATACAATATGAAATCCCTCTACCTCGCTCTCACCCTCTTCCTAGCGTCCCTTGTGGCTGGGATCCCGGTTCCCGACCCAACCGCAGACCCGGGTCCAGATCCAGTCGCGATTCAATTCTATGGAGCCAGTTTGACCGGCGTCCCAGTCAAGCGCCGCGATGAGGAACCGGCCGTTTTGGTGAAGCGCACGCAGTCGCCAACATCCGGGGCGGACGCGAATAAGTGCGGCACGAACAATCAAGTCGGGGGCGTGTCGTTTACGTGCGGTGCCGGGAATGATGGCCCTTGCTGCTCCATTAACGTACCCCTCCTCCTTACCCTCTTCACGGGGGGCTTTACAATACTGATGAATAGTACAATAGGGATGGTGCGGATCGAATAGTTACTACTGCGGCGGCGGTTGTCAGACCGGTTATGGAAGCTGTGCGACCCCGTACTTGCAATTGACATATGATGCGGACGCAGGTGATTCCATCTGGGATATCATCTCGGACAACGTATTCGACGCGGCAGTCGGGGATGGGTTGCTTTATTATGGTGTCAGTGAGTATTCATCTCCGTTGCGCAATATCTGTGGATTGGAGTGACGGTGTATCATGATATAGCCCCTACCGGTGGATGGCCCTCTTAGCTCGAACACCGACTCGCCTGGTTCCAGTTGAGCATACCGGCGTGTAGGAATATTCGCAGGGGTGTTTAATTGGACCGGCTATTGCCCTCGTCCAGATGCGCGATTCAGTGTGAACCGTGCGAATTTCTATTTATTGTATTATTATTGAGAAATGAAGGCTCCCGTCCGTCCGTCCAAATTATTGTGCCAACTTGAGGTTTCCGGGAATGTTATTTGAATTCCAGCCAGAGTCCGTCAAGAGACCGACTGATCTCGATCCACGCCCGAGCCACTCACAGTGCTTGAGCTTGCCACTACTGTAAAAAATGTAATAACCGAAAAAAAAGTGGTCCGCATTATGGTCCAGAATTCCCTCCTTTGGTGGGGAAAAAAATGCGAGACCTTACCGGAGGAGGCAAGCCCAATGACATAGCACATTTTCGTTTATTATAATTTTTACTGTAGCGCGCGACTTAACCCAAATGTATGGTCATATTTGAAGCCTAGTAGCTCAATCTTATGGAGAAATTTGACCTGATAAGTGGTTGTTAGGAAAAAGCTAAAGGAAAGGTGAAAATAATGACACAAGTTGTGAGAAATATCCATTCGTTTTGATTTCGAATTTTACAGCTTTTTAGGGTTTCAGTAGCGCTGCGATCAGCAATGACTGGTCAGTAATGGGCAAAGTATACCTTACAAGTAAATCGCCATCATGTTTAGAACCATTAACAATGTTGGGCACTAGTCCATTTGCTCCTGATCACCCAAATATGCCAAGGTCAACCATTTTAAACCCCAAAGGGTACCAGAGTTTTAAAGGATATTGGTCAATTGCATTGCTAACCAGATGCGCAACGGCATCACGCTCACCTAAGTGTCGCTGCTGCACTGCTGGGGGCAAACGACGGAACGAAGCGCAGGGATTTGAAGCAGTTCCAAGTGTGAGTGTGGGGGCGTGTTGGGTTTTGGTACCGTATGGGAAGATCAATTCACCAAGACTACCGGTACCGAACTAGCAGGTGGTTACATAAAGCATTATGTTCAAGAAGCTCTAGTAGAGAGTGAAAAATGCAGGCCTCGTCAAGCCTAAGGGACCCCTTCAATCGCCAAGTCAGGCAAGCTTTTCTTGTGGTACGGTATCTGTATGAAGTACTCGAGTACAGTATTGTGGAGCAAACACTGAGTGTCGGGGTCTCTAGTAGGGCCTTACTAGTACTGGGTACGCCAGTGTTCACTTAATTCTGATACCCCAACATGTATCTGTGGCCGTGTTGTCGCCGGTGTGAGTGTACCGTGGAACCGAAGATCGCTGTGGATGGTATGTTTTCACCAGCCATAACACCGCTACAGATACGATACACGTTGGGGTATGAAAATTAAGTGAACAGTAGTATGATATACAGTACGAGATTGTGAGTATCTAATCTTAAAAGTGGCGTCCCAAGCTAACATTTTATTTCTTTCTAATCCTACGGAAAGTCTAACTAATAAATGTAAAAAGTCCAAGCAATTCTCTCGTGTCTCCCCTGAGAGGACCATTTGTCAACACACACAGTGGGGTCAGCACAGGTGCATACAATAGCTGTAGCTAACAATCTCTATAGAGAATGCACTACACAGCATCCGCACTTCTTCATGACTCTCAAACCCTCAGCCTCCTGTAAGACCACCCCCTATGCCAGCCAGCCTGTCGTCCAACTCCGGAGGCCACGGCCGCCTACTTATAATAGGTTGCCCAAAGGGCAAACCAGTAGATGCGGGAGGCAGCCCACGACGTGTGAGGCGGGTTATCCCCAGTACTCTGCCGGCAGTGCCAAATCACGGCCCTGCGCTCTAACCCCGAGGACGTACTACTGATGATAGCGGGTAGCGCATAGTCCCCCCCACTCTCTCGCTCCCAATCTAGCTGCTCCGCAAAAGAGTTGGTCGCGCGAGCTTCATCTAGATTTTCCGACCATGCGGGAGTCTCTGGTAGATTGAGCAAGGATTGGGCACCCCCTTCGAGCAATCGACAAAGCCCCCGGTCGAACTAGGCCTAAAGCGTTTCATAGCGTGGGATACCGCCGGTAGTACCTCCCTCAGTCATTCCTCCACATAAGAAAAAAGAGAGGTTTCGATCTAGGTATTCATCTTACCAGTATTAGACTTATAGATTCTCTAACGGCAAGAGTGCGAATTTCTGATCTACAACCTATCAGGTTCCGAATGCGGGGGTTCGGATGCTGGCGCCTGATGCGTCGGGTAGGGGCAGGGGGGGGTTAGAGGTCCGGTGATGGAAGAGAATGGCGCGTTGGAGGTATAGACGTGTGAGAGCGGGTGAGATGTGGGGATTTATCGTGATGATCGGCCATGGTGAGTTTGCGTATTCGATTATGGATAGATGCAGGTGTAGCTATTAACTGGATTTAGGTAACGAATGCACGGCATACTAATTTGCGGAGAAGTGGGTATGATAGCTACGAAATTAGGGATATCCTAGCGAGTGAGTGATAGGATCGGATGACAGGAAAGGGTTTCAGGAGTGAGTGGGAAGAACTACCGTACCGTACCGTAAATTTAAATGGAAGAAACCCTAACCCTCTCCACTCTCCCCGCCGTTGGAACCTTGAAAACCGAAGGCATGTCATACGATCTAGCAGGGGGTGACAATAAATCGCCATACTAGACTCGCAAATACCGTGCCCCACCCCCCTCCCTCTATAACGTTTCAAAGACGCATTCCCAATGGCAATAAGCCAGAATAAGCAAGCGAACTCCCGGACGACACCATCAATTCAGAATACCAATAAACGAGCAATTCTCCTCTCCCTTCCACCACCACCTCACCGGAATAAAGTAATAAAATCCTAGTGTGCTAGTACTTATGCGTAATGAAAATACATCAACTACCTTCCATGATCGCTGCGGTGGACATGCGGCGTCCCCCCTGCTATCCGAAGTGTCGGGTCGCAGCACCTTAAGTCGAGGATTCTTTTACCTGATTAACTCGCGCAAAATAATAAGTTGGGGCTTCTTGCATCCTCGCTCTTTTGGGCGGTGGGGGCGCATTCGCAGCAGGGGCTGGAAAAATGTGGATTCTAGGCTAAGAATGGTATGTTAATTCGCCAGGCGTGGAACCGTTACAAATTAATCCCTTAGCAAATATCTATAGACCGTTTTTTCCAAGAATTTAACAGTAATTAACATTCCCGGCCAATTCTGCACTCCTGCCGAGGTTTGACCCGCTCCTAAACCCCGGTATCTCGGTGAAAGCTTCAAAAATTTCTATCTTTTCTCTCTATTAGTATGTAGAAAATAATCCACTATATCATCTGATGGAGCTGCGGTTCTCATCAGAGTGGTAGTTGGAAATCCTTTGGGGGATTGAAATTGAGCAATATGACCATATCTTGACAAAAAATCTCCGGCTACGGGAGTCTCTCAAGAAGAAGTATCCGGAATTCCAAGATCAAAGGGCTTCGAGTTAGAGAGCCACCACGCCCTAGTGGAAGATCTTAATGTTCCTACTAAATCCGGTACCTGCTAGATAATAGCCACCTTAGGCAAGAGGTGCCCGAACCCAGGGGATGCTAAACTCTAGGTCTCAACGCTCGGGTACTGTACTGTACTCGAGTACAATACTCCTTTCTTGAGAAGAGTGCCGCTCTGCGTTCAAGTGCTACTGGTGCCGCATGAACCCGGAATCGGCCCTGCGAAAATATCAAAAAATACAAACTCAGCACAGGTAATGAGCCCCGTTGCTGAGAACATAATAACATTAGATCTCGGGATGGATATCCCCTCTTGAGCCGCAGGGATACATCACAGGGCTCCCCATAGCCACTCATACTAACAGCTATCGCTTCTCCAGCAGCTACTCGCGAGTTCTCTCAAGACCAAAAAGGGGTTTCTGCTCAACTTTAGCTCAACCTTTCTACACTGGTTTAGGGTTAGTAGGAATTAAAGCCCTCGGTTGCCTACACCACTTGCAAAAACACACTTTATGCAACGAAGCTATCCCCCCCGCATTTCCGAGCTTCTGTCGGAAGAATAAACCAGAGACGCCCTCTTAGCAGAACTAAACTAGAGGTTTACGGCGTTTATTCCAATTTCTGAATCTGAGATGGCAAGAGCACATTCTGGTAGCAAAACCCTAGCAGAACTCATAAAGGCGGTTTCGCCCACGCTGAGCAGCGGGGTCGCTTAAATTTTATGGGCAGATTAGCGGCGGTGCTTAATCTCACTCCCACGAAGGGCAGTGCTTGCCTCAGCATGATGGGGCTCTGGCGGAGTCCTTGTGGACGATTGGGGCGATCTGACCACGTTCCGACGCACTTTAAGATAGCTGGCGCCGGAAAGGGGAGGATGCGCAGGTAAATTTAAATCCTAATACCGGGATCTTCGTCTCTTGTGCACTGACGGAAAAAGGAATTATTCGGGTGCGCCACGCTGCAGGCAGATCAATGATCGTATGTTCTTATATCCGTATCGGGAATGCTAGATTGACTTCCGGTACCCCTTCCTCTAAGTCCTTGGCTAGAAAAGAAAAAAAGCTTTTCCCACCGGATAAGTTTGTCGCTTGTGTACCTATGTGCCTATGCATAGAACCTAAGTAGAAGGTGGGATACAGCTACCGGTGGCTTCCCTCGCCCATCGCTAGTAATCTTCCGAGCGGTGAGGCCACCCCGTGATATTGATTACTTGCGCGCTGCCCTGGCGTTTGATAAAGTAATATGGTATTGACATATAGCATCGAGTGAATCGTCCTACGGGTAAAGGATTGGTTAGAATAGTAAGTAGGAGGTAGAACTAAAAGAATAGCTTCCTAGCATATCAACAAGGGCATTACCAGCACCATAATAGCATATCCTGGGGCTATCCAGAATTTACTAGTAATACGGAGGTTCTACTGGGAGCCAGGAAGGTAAACCTTAGCTTCTCATCAGTAGCGACTGTCTCCTACCTTCCTAATGCCATTAATGAAGGCACTACCGGTAAATTCCAGTGGAGAGCAGGTCCCTGACCCAAGCTGTGAACTTGCACCGTATATTTCATGAATTAGCCCAACCCGAGAATGTAAACAACTTAAGCAATGCGTTGGTCCGCCGGGTGATTTCATAATATACGCTTCAAGTAAATTAATCGCAACCATACGATGTCGTACTCATTTGGTACCATAATTTGTTTAAATGCAAGTATGACTGGCCACTATTCTGGATGGCTATATAAATTTATTCAGTATAATAGAGTTTGGGCGCTAGATTATTTCTCCTAGCCCTCACAATCTATTTTTCTCCATCCCTGGCCAAGTCCATGTATGACAAGGGACAAGGCAACCTCCAAGTTTAGTCTACTCACACACAGAAGAACCCCCAATACAATAAAAACTAGAATAATTGGACAGAATTGGGTGGTTAGAGTTGCCTCCACTAGTAAAGCCTAGCGTGTTTTGTTTTCTTCAGCCTCTCAGAGGGGCTGGGGAGCTCTTTTTCTGCTTTGTGTTCCCCCAAAAGCTGGGAATTCTCTATATACCAAATGGCGGGCGGTTCGATCACCGGAATTCCAGTTGTGGTGCGGTACTCAAGTGTTCCCGAAATATTTTGGTAAGTGCCACGCTCCACCTTTTACAACATACAGTACATTGGAAGCGCTTCACCCTCACGGGTACTTGAAGTGGAGTGGTAGTATCCAAAGCACTGTGCGACCAATAGTTAGGAGGTTGGTGATACACTACTTGACTGCCGGTAGTGGAAGAAATTAACTTATGTTGCCTTTTTCACTCCTAAAAGGTCAAAATTGGGTGATAAAAAGAGAACCATGACAACCCGCCCAATAGACCGAGGCGCCTATTGAGGTATTATAAAAATTATACTGAGCCTTGAACCATATTTTTGGCACCGATCTCTCAAAAATCGGAGCCTTAGAATTCGTGAGATACTTCATACCGGTAGAGCGTTCCCAGCAAAAATCCTAATAACCACTGGTTCAGATTACTCGTGTAAACGGGGAGGTGGACCCCGCACCTGGCTGTGTTTTCCAAATTAGTAGGATCCTCCGACCATGCGCGCTGAGCAGCCAATCAGATTGGCTTCATCTTGCCGATCAGTTCCCAAGCTTCGACAATAGTTGTCCCCAGACGAGAATGTAACTTAACCACGCATGAAATTTTGGCCCGATATTTTTATATTCTTATCTAAGAGCAAGGATATCCAAAACTTCCACAAATGGATCACATGCCATCATGCAACACGGAGATTGTAGCCAAGTCCCACCCAGACAGAATATTTGTATATCATCCCCACATCCCAGCCCGGAGGTCTGTTTGTTTCTCTCTTTGAATTTCATATTTAGCGGGTTTTGGAAAGGACTGCGAAACGATTACGAATGACTGGAGGCGAAACAATGGCAACAGATACCCCTCTAGCACAGGGGGTTACGGAAACACCTCAAGCACAAGTGGTTACGGAAACATCTCATGGGGATCTTTTTTATCAGAGGAAGGGCATTAAGATCTTAGGCATTCAGTTACCGCCATGGCGTTCTCCACTAGCCCAAGGTTGATTCAGTCTAATTTTTCCGGGATTCTGGGTTTAAGGGCTAATTTGGGTTGCAGTGATTCTCACCGGCTTCGTTTGTTTCCTGTGTCCTGGGATGTTCAACGCGTTGAGCGGGTATGTTGCCATGGGCCCGGTATCCTCGGAGGCGAAAGCTAAGGTCAGAGCAGTTTGGGTGCCGGCGGCCAGGTTGATAGCAGAGTTCAGTCCAATGCAAATGTGGCATTGTATACAACATTCGCGTTCGTTGGCTTTACTGCTGGAACAGTTCTCAATTATTGTAGGTGGTCACTGTGATCGCGCAGAATAGCATTATTTATGGTAACCTGGAAATAGTCGGCGCGCAAGCTACTTTAGCCTTCGGAGGCCTCGGTTATGCCATGTATTCCGCATCTTTTCTGTGTTATAACCACACCAAGAACGAGGGATTTGTCCTCTTCGCCGGCGCTTTCCTCGGTGTCTGTGCCGGGCTCCTGTGGTGTGCCCAAGGGACTGTAATGATGGTAGGACCCGTGAATTACTCGGCGCAATAGGAGACTAACATGACCAGTCCTATCCTACGGAGAGTGAGAAAGGTCGATATATCGGACTTTTTTGGGCCATCTTTAATATGGTAATTCCCCACTCCCTAAAATTGTTGATACAAGTTAACGAAGGCAGGGTGGTGTTATTGGGTCAATAATCCCTATCGGTAGGATTTCCTGATCTCACCAATACGCATATTTTGCTAACATCCTAAATTCAGCTACCAACTGGGACAGTCCAGATAACGGCCATGTCAAAGACGGCACATATGTCGGCTTCCTAGTCCTCATGCTCTGCGGCGCAGTCCTTGCATTCTTCCTCGTCCCCCCAGAGAAGATTATCCGAAAGGATGGGACCCGTGTTCAGCGCATTCTCCACCCCTCAATGATGCAAGTATATCTTCCCTCTTATCGCTTCAATTGCTTACATTTTGGTTAGGCGTGAGATATATGGCCTTTGGCAAACATTAAAGACCGACACCTATATCCTGCTACTCTTCCCATTCTTCTGGGCTAGCAATTGGTTCTACACATATCAGCAGAACTGCTATCAGCTTTTCTATTTCGATCTTCGTGGCCGCACGTTCACGTAAGTCCCCCCACAATGCTCGTATCCTGCAAACCTGACCATAGGCAGTAATTTGTGGTACTGGCTAGCCCAAATCTTTGGTGCTCTGATTTTCGGATTCTTCTTAGACAACCAACGGATTGGCCGACGCAAACGAGCAATTTATGGCTGGGTTATCCTGTTTGTCGCGGTAAACAGTATAGTAAGTCACATGTTAGGGCGTTTACCGAATACCACTAATTTCCCTTAGTGGGGCGGTGGTTTGAAGCCGTTGTTAGCTTCGTCCCGTGATAAGTATCCACATGATGCTCCTGCGATCGATGTCTTTGGTAACCCCCCCTTTGGGAGTTCAGGAATAGCGTTGGATAGAGTCCCACTAACAACCCGACAGGAAAGGATTTTACCTGGTATCTTATACTTTATATGATCTACGGATTTCAGGATGCTGTAAGTCTGACAGCTATCTATGACATTTATAAGCATCACTGATGATTTCCTTAGATGTGGCAAACGTATGCGTACTGGATGATGGGAGCCCTTTCCAACGAGCCCCGAAAACTCGCATACTTTGCGGGCTTTTACAAAGGTATTCAGTCTGCAGGAGCAGCCGTTGTCTGGCGGTTGGATGCTGCTAAGTACAGCTACGCGACTCTGTAAGTTTTTTTGCCTTTGAGCTTAGTCATTTGCAACACCAGTTAGGGGATGTAACTAACGTAGGCTCAGGTTCGGATCTTCGTGGGGACTCTGCGGAGCGGGAATGATTCTGGCAATCCCTGTCATCTGGAGACGCATCAAAGACACAGAGCTCACCGAGGAGGATTTTGTAACACCCGCTGAGAAAGATATCGTCATGTCAGAGGTGAAGCAGGTCACCCCGTCCCATAGAGATGGGGTTTGATAATTGTTCGTCTTCAAGGACGAATTTCTTTCTGTTACATCGGTGTATACTTGTTCATTGCAGGCGCTAGGATAAGGGGTTCATAAGTTACCTTGGTAAATTAAAATGATTAATTTTTCAAATGCCAGAAAAGATTGCCCCTCTAATGATCGATACTAATAAAGTACCAGTATAACTTCGTGCAAGTTGTTGTAAACACAGCTAGGGGCCTCGGCGCCTGACAGAGAGCAAAAAAAATCTCACAGCTGCCCCCCCCAAACTACCCGCTTATAGCTAAGGGGATTTGCCACCCCCTCTCCCCGGAATAGTAGAAAGCAGATGACCCGGGTTGGTGAGAGCAGCTATGGGCTGTCTTGACATCTGGATGGGGGGGGGGAGTTCTGAGCTAGGGCAGTGAATCTGAAGTAGTAGTGCCCCGGCTGGCCCTTTTCTTCTCCGACGAGTTATGCGACAGATTGCAGAGGCTCCCGGCGGCACACACGCCACATTATAGCCACCAACCCCCACGAGCCCTAAAGGCGCAGGCAGAAGAGCTGCACCCCGGAAATAGTACCGGTTCAGACAAAATCACCCATTCTAATAATTTCTACCCTCCCACCTTCCGTGATTGCCTCTGTCCATAAGTCTGCCATCTCAGCGCTGAGCAAGCAAGCCGTAGCCTATAATAGGGCTTAAAGCTTTTAAACCTCCATCGGGAGAACTACGGTTTTCAGTACTTTGAGTGGAGCTGGTTGCCCTGGTGGCTCGGGACTAGAATGAGCTATGATTGAGTCTACAATGCCTGTATCTCTTATCTCTTCACCTAATTCCTAATTCCACAGCTTTTAAAAGTAATGGGCAACCCGTTGCCAAAGAAGGGCCCGGCGTCGGCGGGGGAAATAGCATTTCGGAGACTGCCAAAGCTTTGATCTTAGGGACCGCCGGGTGTCTGGAAAGAGTTCGAAGGCATTTCCTTTTCCGATAACGCCCCAGGTGCTCTAGAAGCCCGTTGAATCCACCATCTCTTGAAGGAATCAAACCCCCGGAATAATGTTTCACTGATCCGATAGTTTGGGGAAGCTTAAAAAAAGGTGGGATCTCATTATCTGATGCTTGTATCCCTGAGCTTAACCCGCTCTGCCAAGCTTGCCTTGTTTAGTATCACACAGTGATCCCCGTCGCATAATCCGAGTGATAGGTTCAACGGGCTTTTACTATAGTGGCACAAGACCACCAAATCAGCGGATCGTGGGGACAAGGTTAAGATATGGTATCATAGTAGGAACGATTGATCCAATTGCGGGAACAAATCCCACCCCAGCCTGACCGAAAGGGACGGCAAGCGCATGCCCGCGGGTACCAACCACCAGTAGGTGCGTGCCCAATATCTTACATTGTGTTCGAGGGCTTGGATATGAGGTACCCGTTCCCGTGCCAGAAATAAGAGTTTACCAATGCGGAGCCTATGCTGCACGAGCTATTATTCCGGGTATTTCTAAACGAATGGCGCTACTGTAGGTGATGCGATTTCCCGGAGTTCCTTAATGTCTTCCGCTGGTCGCCATGGGATATGATTGATCGCTACCCCATCTCTTCAGGGTTCGTACTCTACCTCCAAGTAAGGGACTCAAAGGATTCAGATAAACCAGGTTGGGAGGCGGTATAAGAGACGAGTCGATGCAAGAAAGCACAATATCAATTCATAGTCCAAGAGTAAACATTAGTAGTCAAGCGGGGAAAGGCTGTTTAATCTGCGGGATTCTGATGCTGGCGGGAGGGGAAAATGATCATCCCCATTTAAGTACTAACGGTGAGTAATCCCTGATCGGTATTCAGAGTCTTGCGGGTTCTTGAATGACGAGCGCCTGCAGATTCAGTCCAATGCTTCACCATTTAGTGTGAGATTCAAAGCTGCCATCACTTGACCATAACAGGAGCAAGGCGGTGGGTTCCTACTTCTTGCCGGATTCAAACGTCTCCGGAAATCTTGGTGCCAAATGTCCAGGCGAAATCAATCATGAAATCGTGAAGTTGCCGGGTATTATGGTCTGGTGTATGGCCACTAATGGGAGAAACAAGTTTCAAGCATGAACCACCTGTGCTTTGGATAGTTTAATTATCTTTCATTTCTATCTTCTTTTAATCTTAAACCTCATTTAGTCTTGTTCTTTTTTCTCCGCTCGTCGCTTGCCCATTTCCTTCCCTACTATTCCTAATATCCTGGCGCCAAGATTTCCGGAGACTTTTGAATCGGCCAAATACTCTTCACCCCTCCCTCATTCGGCCAAAAAAAGCTTCCAGGGGCCTAAATTGGCTGGGGCACATACTCTTCCGTGTCACTCTGCTAAGGTTCATCGAACTTTACTGTCCCCTCCCCTCGAACATTGGCAACTCAAACGAGTTACTGGGATTTATTTGAGATCCCGTGGAATATATAGCCCAACAGAATCTCCAAAACTCTCCCTTGCCCGTTTTAGTGATAAGCCGTGGTTTGCTGTCTCATCATCCCCCGGGTTCAAAATTCCCCGGTATCACCCTTTCACAACTTTCCCATTCCTTCAATTTTCAAAAGAAACACCCCGCCTATCCGAAACCATTAACCTTTATGTATCGTCTTCTCTAAAAAACCCCGCCAACTGTTATCCCTTATCCTATCTTACCCAGTACTTACATTCTCACCGGGCTGCTCGTTGGATAGCATAACGGCGGACATCATACTATTTGTCGGTAGTATAATATATAATAAATCACTAGGAGGTACAGTATCCGTCCGATGTGGGTGGTTGACTCTCTATCCCCCAGGATCAGGCAAACACTGACTCTATATCTGCCCAGACACAAGAACTCCTGGACCCGGTAATACCGTCATCCAGAGATATTGCCTCGATGACAAAAGAATTAAAGTCTAGCGTGGGAAATGCCCAACCAAACATAATACCATCCAGTGGTGGTCCTATGAGTATTGAGGGCCAAGCTGGGCTCACTCCTTTCAACCCAACCACCTCACCAACCCTCAGGACGCCTCAGCCAAAAGGAGAAATATGGTGGTCGAATGCTGTTGGATTTCTAGCCGCTCATCTTTTTGTCCTTCTTGCTTGGTGGTATCCCCCTACAAGCGGGTGGAAAACCCTCACTCACCTCTTACTTAATTGGCAAGTTGGCATGTATGGTATAACCATTGGTATTGGTTCAGCCTCCTAAGCCCATTAACGACGATTCCTAATATTTTCTATAGGATACCACCGATTATGGAGCCACCGGAGCTTCACCGCAAGCACACCCTTGAGAATATTTCTGGCAGGGATTGGCACTTTGGGATTCCAGGGGAGCATCCGGTAATACTATCCACTAATCTATAAAGAATGGGAAATTTTTAGAAGCTTTCCTGTGCTTACCGAAGATCGGGACTTAGGTGGTGGGTAGTGAGGCATCGCCTGCATCACCGCTATACCGACACCGAATCCGATCCCTACTCTGCAGCTAATGGCCTATTTTTCTCTCACGTCGGTTGGATTTTTTACAAAACAAAGTACCCTAAGCTTCCATTGGTACAAAAAGAAGACTTGTGTGGAGACCCAGTCGTGGTTTTTCAGCATCGATGGTTCCTAGAGCTTGCCTTTCTAACATGCGTGGCCCTGCCCACAGCTATCGGTCATTTTTGGTTGGGCGGCGCGTGGGAAGGGTTCCTGTATGGGGGTATAATTCCACGGGTCATGATCTGGCACTGCACGTAAGTCCTAGAAAAACGAGTCATCTTGAAGTATAACTGTTCACCATTTATGAAAACCAGATTTCTGATCAACTCAATGGCACATTACATGGGACATCAAGAGTATACAATCGAGGTAACAGCAAGAGGGAATCTACTTTTAGCAATGCTGACTCAAGGTAACACTATTATGGTCCGCTCTTTTTTATATATACCATGTTACAGGCGACCCGAGAGAGTGGATCTAATTATTATGCACCAGGAGAAGGGAACCATAACTTTCATCACGCTTTCCCCTCCGACTATCGAAACGGTTTCAAATCTACCGACTGGGATCCGACAAAGTGGATTATAGCTTTCCTGCATGCGTTCACCTCTCTGATCCCGTCCGTACGCACCGCCCCGGAAAAAGAAGTAGAGAGGGCAAGAACCCGAGCCTCTGGGCACGGCAACGGGCACGCGGAGAAAGATTTGCCAAGGGTAGATTTGAGAGAAATCCCGCTACTTTATGAAGGGAAGCCTGTCATAGCCGTTCATGGCTTCCTCTATGACGTTGGTGAATTTGCTTCCAGTCACCCCGGCGGTGCCGCCCTGTTGGAGAGAGGGTATGGAGGAAAGGATCTATCGGGAATCTTTGAAAGGCTCAACAGGCACACTCTCCAGGCCAAGGATCTGATGATAAATATGAGAATTGCGCAGATTATCTCTTAACTTTGTTGTCTATTAGTTGTAAGAGTCGAATGTGCTCCATTCTCGGGGGTAGCATGGAATTGAGGTTTATTGCATCTTGGATTTCTTTTTGTTTGATACCTTTTTCACTGGCTTGCCAACGGATGACTGTCAACCACCGGTAGAAAGAGAAACATCAAGACAAGTACGCATCACACAGCCAGCTTACTACTCCGTTTCAATGGCTTTCACTTGCGCTATCTTACGCAACTGGGAATAGAAAGTTATTTTCCCAAACTTTCTCGAATTAGATTAAGAGTATTACTTTGAGAGGAGTTCGCTAAGAGGACTAAATGTATCATGAAATATCACTAGGCCAAAGCCTCTCGTAATTAGCCGTAATAGCCATAGGAAAATTCACGGCTCGGCTTGGCTTGCGCCTATCCAGAAGCCTATCCAATATCAAAGCCTGGAAGATCTCTCGGCGGATTGTTAGCAAAGTACGCCTGGTCTGGTCGGAGACTAGAGGCGAACTCCGCAAGGATCTAATTAATTGATCGGAAGTGAGCAAGAGTTTGTGGTCCAGAGGATTACTATCCGGGTGTGGCACGTTATCCATAACCTAGGGATAGCCGTAGATTCTACGGCAAAACAGTCCCGCAACGCCGGGTACTGTACTAGTACAGTGCTCATGGGTGGTATGGCGCCGGCTCACCTTCATTTGGTGCCTACTCACCGGTACCTTTGGGCGACGGCAAGCCGTGAGGATATACCATGCCATGAGCAAGATGCACCCCCCTCCCCCCGGAATATAGAAGTCCCGTCGACTAACCAGCCACGGCGAAGGACCTCCCTCCTACCTAATCCCTACTATTACCGTAACCTTAAATTTACAAAACCTTCTTGAAGAGGAGAAAGGAGCTCTGCGGATAGGCCGGCAAATGCTGATTCTTACAACTATGATCGAACCTTGTAACCCTCGTGCGTTGGATCAAGCCTCTAGTTCCTATCACTCTGTTGTGAGATACATTGCCTCTAAAACCGGTGGTGATGCGATGCGCTTTCCGATTACTTGTGGTAGAGGGAGACGACCTGGGTCTGTAAAAAGGGTCATTGTGGGTGCTTAGTATGATATGATATCATCTATGTATATGACTGTTGGCCTTACAGCGGGGGCCTGAACCTTGTCCCTGTTGGGGGCATGGTTTTGTTCTGTTTCCATTACCGGTACTTGTAGGTCTTTTTAGTTTGGAGGAGGGGGAGGGATCGTTCGCGATGGGGGTTTGGTTTGTAACCGTCCGAGTCCAGTATCATACTTTTAAACCCATTACACCACTAGTAACGCTGTCGTGGGTCTGAGGCAGCAGTCATCAAAGTGCGAAAAGGTCTACTATTTTCCATGGTGGGGACATACTGTCAACTTAACGAGGGAATCCGGGGTATTTGCTAGAAAACCGCCCCTCAAGTGCTCTTGATTTCTATGTAATGGCGATCATCCTAGAAAAAGGAAAAGGAAACCCGCTCCATGACAAAAACCCCCAAAATGTTACATCCCTCAAAATTACATTCCCGAAAGAAAAAAAAACGGGGAACCATTTCTACGATACCCCTCCCCCCCACCTACGAAGTTCCAATAGCCTGGGGGTTCCACAACAAAAGCCCCGGATCGTACACCCCCTTTAACTGCTTCAGTTTCGGGTAGTTGGTGCCATAATAAAGCTCGTGTGCCTCCTCTGGCGAGAGCGTCGGATCCACATAATTTGGATAGGCTTGAAACTTGGTCTCGGGCTGCTTATCGGTCAGGCTCCGCGACAGGTCGCCCACAAACTCGAACCCGGAATCCGGGTAGGTGCCGGTGGCGCCGCCGAGGTCGGAGTACAGCTGGAACGTGAGGAATGAGTCGCGGACATAGTAGCTGCTCTCGGCCGGGTTCTGGGCTGAGATCTGGCTATACTGCCCGCCGTATAAGTCCGCGAGGACCCACCAGGAGAGCGGGGACTTGTCCGCGTTTTTGCCGTGAAAGTCGAAGAAGGAGGTCAGAGCCTCGCTGTTTAGTTTTGTGGGGGAGACGATGGATTTTGTGAACTGAGTTTTTTTCCTTTAGCACGACGGCCCCGGCACGTATAGAAGGTAGACTAGAGGGGGGGGGTAAGCTTACGAAAGTATTGTGCTGCGTGTAATTCTCTGGCTGTGGCAATGGTATGTTGCCCGCGAGGACAACAAGCAAATCGATGAACCCATACTCACGCACGTCGGCGATACCGTCTTGTGGGAAACTATTAACCAGTGGTGCAATCGTTGCGTTAAAGTCTGCGAGGGGACCCCAGTACACGCCGCTGACTTCGTAATGGCCATCCACCGGCATGGTGAACATCCTCATTGCTATGGTGCTAGGGGCGGTGACGGCGTAATCTTGCATGGCCTGGAATATCTTGACCTTTTTCTCGACAGTGTCCTCAGCGTTGTTGTCTAACGTCCATCTCCAGGCCCAATTGACACCCGATTTTGGTGCAGGATATGTTTTGAATTTAAAGGTTGTCACGACGCCAAACGATGATCCAGCGCCTCGGAGAGCCTGAAGCAATTATTAACTTTAACCTCCGGCAATAAAAGAGAAGAAGAGGGAGAGGCCCACCCAATACAAGTCTGGGTTGGTCTCTTTAGAAACGGTGACAATGTCCCCGTTCGCGAGGACAACCTCCATCTCAATAATGTTATCCAATGTTGTACCCCACATGCGCCCCATAAACCCAAACCCACCATGAAGCGCATGCCCAGAGATACCGACCCTGCACACCCCGTCAGAACAAACCCAACCAAGTATCACAACAAATCACTCACCCAGGACAGACCCCATGCGGTAGTGCCCTCGCAGCCGCGTTATATAGCCCAGTAGCGACATCTCCCAACCTCAACCCAGCGCCAACCGTTGCGACAAAAGTGTTAGGATCCACACTCAATTCCCGAAACTTCTTCATGTCAATCATCAAGCTCCCATCCGCACCCCCAAGTCCAAACGCAGCATACGAATGGCCTCCAGATCTCGCAGCGACTTTTGTCTGGAACTTCTGCGCGCACTTGAGCGCGGAAGAGACATGCGTTGCTGTTGTGGGTACCACGACGTCAACGGGGAAGAATGGGACTCGGAGGTTGTAAGGGCTCACGGTCGGAGCGTAATTAGCATCGGAAGGGGAGATTGTGGGGACATTGTATGCTTCGAGGCAGCCGACCAAGGTATCTTTGGAGGCTGCGATGGTATCAATGTCCGCTGGGATCGAGAGGGCGAGGCGGGCGAAACCCAGGAGGGCTACGATCGAATTGAATTTGGCCATCTTCGCGCACACGAATGGGATGCCGGGTCTGAGAAAAATATAGATCGTCAGGCCTTAGGGAAAAGGCGCTTCGTGGTGGAGAGGAGAAAGGGGGATTAGAGGAATTTATCAACCCGATTCCTCACCATCCCCTTTCTCACCCCCCGTCACTCTGTAGTTCACCATGACAGAGGCACAATCCAGTAAAAAGGAGGTAGTCCATAAGGGCAGGGTATCTCGCTCCTAGTATAAGCTCTGGTAAAATGGGCACTCTTCGCACAACCAAACACTTGCCCATCAAGAAATTTGCCGGATCTCATTCTCCACTTCTGGCAGGAGATCGTATCGTTAACCCGAATCGATGTTGATCTACTGCAAGGCAAGCGTGTTAAATGTGCCGGATAAAAAATCTATGTGGCAGAGCACGGGAAAAGGGTTAATAATAGCAACACAAAGCCAAGGGACCGCGGAAAAACACAGGCTGAGTAAAAATAGTGTAATGACTAAAAAGCAAAATGGGCGGGGCGGGAAGTTAGCTGTAAGCAAATGAAGGGAAATCAAAAATCAATAGGATTACTCTACATTATTTGAGTGTCAAGCGAAATTTGTGGTGTTGAACTTTAACTGGTTTCAAAAAATAACTGGTCTAAGCTGACAACAGCTGTGTGGGGATTTCAGAAGAACCCGGAAAACAGGGTGCGACTGAATTTGGGCAATATTATCAGTGCAAGCATCAGGGTAGATGATTTGGTACAAGTACAAAGGTTGCCAAGAGCCTGTTTGGGTACGACAGTTCCGTTCCGTTGCCCCATATGAGTACGGTACAAATGACCTCCCGTTCCAAAACTCTGACCACCGTTCCTACAGGTAAAATAGTAACAAAACGGAACCGTTGTTTGTCCGTCCTGTTTTCCAAACAGGCTCTTATCGGTAGTCCTTTAGTGGCGGTAAGAGAAGCAGAAACACAGAACAGCAAGACAGTGAGGTAGCATGTTGCTATGTTTTCCTATACAATAAACTCGATGTCTCAGACATCCCTGCTATCCTCACCTTGTACGGAAACATCTTGCCTGGTACAGTATCATACTCGCACGGTACTCGAGCACTCGCGCGGACCAAACAACTAAAACGGGATGAACTCGAAGAAAAGGGCAAGTTGGCCGCAGTAACACAAGTGGTTGAGTTTAGACTACAGTCGTTCCTAAGGCAACTAGAATGCTGACTAAGTAGAAATCGAATCTCCGAACCATCCGGAAGCACTAGCACTGCAGCAAGGGGCACAGCTCTAGTTGAAAAGAGTGAAGTTAGCAATAGCGATGATAATTATGACGTAACCTAAGCCTTAGGACAACCTAGGGTGAACATATTCAAAAGATAGTGGAGTAGTCAAATATTAAAATGAAAAAACATCGAGGAATTGGAGGGCAGCCAGGAAGATTGAGGCAACGTGAAGTTGAAGATGAAATATCAACGGGATGGAAACGGCGGCAGCGAGGATAAGATAGAGGTAGAGAGGAGGAGGCGCCAATTGGGTGAATAGCGGGTTGCCAATGGTATTGAAAGCGAAGACAGTTATTGATTCTGCGCGGGGGAGGGAGAATCGACCTGTTGGCTCTCGCGGATCTGCCGCGTTCTAGACCAATATCGAAGTGCATGTTTTCTGTGCGACATTCCGCATGAGATTGCAACCAGGGAGGGGAAAACGGGAATCCATGAGAGGCTAAAGCTTGTACGAGTACCAGTCCTGTTATTGCCACGTGCTCCGAGGGTTTACTGTTTGTATCATACGACACAAATACGGGATCTCGAGGCAGTTCACAGACTGGGGTGGTTCCCATAGTCGGCGCCGGTCAGGTCTGATACAAGCAAGGTGCAAGCTTCGACGTTGGAAATTTTCCCAGCTAACTCAGCAGGAACCTGCACTTTAGGGCAGCAACTGCAATAGCAAGTCAGCCATTCTCTTTGCAGTATTAGCCCCTCCTAGCTAGATTTTATAAACCGAGTAGTGATATTTTATGATGGGTGCTCAAAAGTGACCCCTTGGATGCCTCTAAGATGAGCTTTTGGGTACTCCCCCCGACCGCCCCGAGAGATGCCGATTTCTCCAGAGGTTACGGGTATACCGTTCCTGGCACGTGGCTACCTCTCAAGACCTGCCCCATAGAGCCACCAACGACCTGGCGGATGGCTACCAAATTGCGCATCGCCTCGTGTTAAAGGCACCATGCACACAGTACAAGTGCCGGATTCCCCGCTGCCCCGGACAGCTTCTCTTCAAGATTTGTGCAAGATACTTAGAAATATGCCTCACCGCCCCGGATTCTGCGTATTTTAGCATCGGATGGAAATTTAAAATCTTCAACCCCCTGCTTGCATAAAAATTATATTCGGTGTCCCAGATTTTTAGATTATACTGGCCTAAAATCCAGGATTATGGCTACTCGGGCGTGTGATTAATGCCACGTGTGGCCCATCTGGTAGGAAGACAGGTCAAATGTTCTTCATGGTTCTCTTGCCCCGGTCACCCTCCTACTTCCAGCAGAATCCCCCACATATTCCAATTCTAGTTAATATCTCCGGGCGGATCCCACAGGCTTCGGGAGGAGGGAGGTTTAACAGTAGTATTAGAGTTGTTCGGGGGGTATATTCAGCTATGTAGCAGATCACCACCTGTTTGAATGATCTAGTTGACCCTAGTAGCTGCTGTAGTGACACATATTCCAGGTGCATTGCAGATTATTCAGGAGCGTGATAGATTTTTTTAGTAGTTTAACAGTTTCCGGAGCAGACTCTATCAATATGTCTTCCCTTTTTTATCACGGGAATGTACTGAGGAATAAAGGCATGTGTGGAAATACAGGTATAGATGTAGTGATCCATGGAAGAATCAGGACGTGCAATTTGTGTTTTACTTATACACCTGTCTTTACCGATAGTTTAGTTTTAGTTGATAGTGAACCATCGAACGAAGTACTCGTACAGTACTAGTGGTGAAAGCAAGATTTCACGTCCTTCCTATACCGGTAATATGATACAAAGTGCCTGAATTCCACGTGAATTCGCTCACTCTGCCGTCTACCGCTGTGCGACCCTTATCCCACTTTGAGAACACCATGGGGTAAAGCAGATTGTGAGTGAGTACGAGTACCGTACGAAGGTACAGGGCCTAAGTTTTGTACGTTCCACAAGCTAGTTTTGCTGGCCTTACGCCCTGTGGAACATACAAAACTTAGGAGCTCTACCTCCGTATAGTAGTCGGACCTTGAAGCGTAAGATAAAAGTGCTGTGTGCGTGTTGGTTGCTTTGTCTGCCAATTCTAAGACCTGCTCGTTTCCCTGCTCTCTTATCTTCCACTCGACTTCGGATTTTGGCCATCCGGGACAACACTGTGGTCATAGGCCCTGGTTACTCAAGCCGGCTCGGAAACCCCGGATTTGCTGGATTCTTGCTCAAATAAGGACCTTGTGTCCAGAAAATTCGAGAGAAATCTAGTCCTAGCCCCCCCCCCGACTAAACACTTATGGACTAAATTTAGAGCAGAGTTTTTAATCTAGATTTTCGAGACCAAACTTGTACTGTTCTGGTACTTAATCCTAAGGAAGAGAGTACTTCTCCTTCGCCTTTGACCTGGGGTGCTATTAGCGGGGCGGCCTTGGTTTGGCTCAGCATTGATGAGGGACTATCACAAATCCGAGAGGGCCCATCAGGAACATTTTTGCTTACCGGTATAGTAGTGGCTGTACCGGTACTCGAGCAGTCTGACCCATGCAGTGCGGAACGGTTGTGTTCACGGGTTGACCCCTCTGACATGCTTAAACTGAGTAAGCACAAGGGAAGGAAGTGCAGTAGAACCTCAAATGATTATTGTACCCGCGCCAAGACGGGGGAAATTCCCACCACCACCGGGGTATCATACTACGGGGAAGCGGAATCACTCGAAAACTTACCCCCTCATCCCTAGCCCAAGACAAGGTGCGGTAAAAAAGGACCCGACCTTATTAGCAAAGGCGGGGGTAATGCCTTAGCGCGAGTACGGGCTATCCGAGTCTTATTGCACCGTATCTCGTTGCAGGCTGCCATTAGCATATCCCCCTACAGCATCTGGAGGGCATCGTTCCAAATGCCAGGTCCGAATATTCTTGGTAAACTTCGACCCACTGTTATAATAATGGCTCCGGGTCAAGTGTATCCCGAATTTACAGTATTAGTAAACCATTGCCACCTACCCTCCCGCTCGACATAACAGAGTCCAGAGACCTCAGCTTCCTTACTAAGAGGCGAATTAAGTATTCCAAATGAGGGTCCGGCAATGATCGTCTCTTAACAACTATTTTACTGGTGCACCACCATGCCTCACGAATTCCACCACCGCCAACTACCGCAACAAAATTTTCGGATTTTTTTTGTATACACCTATTCCGCCCAGAGTTTGTCTTGCTGGGAGAAGAAGAAAAAAATTCCCTCCCAGAAGCTGTGCCACGTTTCACTTCCTGATTGTTGGTTATAATGCCCGATTGCTGGCAAGGAGCGTCCGCTAGCGTGAGCATTTGGAGTATATAGTTCCGGAAGACAAAAACCTTGTACCAACCTCCCAAGAAAGAGTATGACAACTTTGCCCCTTAATACCATGTGTAATACCTTAAAATAGGGTTGTCCTATCTTTCAGATATCTGTGGAACAGAAACAAAGAGCGGAAATGTGTATGAGAATGCATGTTTTATAGAATTAGAAAATACATAAAACCTGTTCTTTTATAAGATGACCTGGAACCGTACCCTACCCCCCTGGCTCAGATGGCGCACCAGCTTCTAGTATATATATGATATACATTTTTGATGGAGAATTCCCTCCTGTTTAGAAGCAATACTAATAATACCCCTGGCTCGGATGCAACACAATCCAATATAATCTGATTCACATTTGAGGGGTAAGTTCGCAAATGCAGGAATCCTACAATGAGCTTTAAAGCTGTCACACCTAGTGTTACCATACATGCAGAACTGTCACACTTTTCGTACGAAGGTTAGTATAGGGTTTAGCGTTCCAAAAACCATATAATATACATGAACTCCTTGTATGATACTGGAAAATACTGCCTAAGTGGTCCAACTTCCCTAATAGATAATTCTAGAGCAGTGGTATGTCGGTCACTCTGAGAGGTATGGGGCATAATCATAACACCAGGGTAGTGATAGGTAGCAACTCGTAGTATACAATACTACCAAGCTATCATAATCAAATATTAATGAAATGCATAATCCATGTCCTAGATGTAGCAATATCCATGGGGTTGAGGCAATCGTACTAGTGCGTGATACCTCTAAGTATATGGGAACCCACAAGCCTGTCGAATTGCTTTTATAAAATAAAAAAACAGGGCACTTCCAGCTCACAAGGTTCCAAGCAGCCTATTGGGGAGCCATTTGCTCGCTGCAGAGCGTACATTATCAGAGGGATACCCACAGAACAGATCAGGTTGCCCGCTATAATACTAGTTTTCATTCTTGATCCTGAACGAGTAAAAAATAAAGGTAATCCAGTCCCCAGAGTGCTAGAGTGGTAATAATGATGATAGACCGTAGGGAACATTTAACGGTTGAGGGCTTACAAGCTATTATAAATATTCAAGCTACTTCTCTAAAGGAATGAATCTAACATTGAAAGAAGCTTTCCCTAACAGTGTTCCTGTACCAAGACCGTTAATACCCCCTAGATCTCAACCCAGGCATATAAACAAATCATGGTTCTCTCTGTCAATGAGGGGGAAATGAGGTTCGCACGAAAAGTAGCCAATAGACTAAGAGATTTGGCCTGGAACTTAGGCACTCGGAGGAAGGATATGGAAAGTAAGTATACTGCCTATAATACTTCGTTCATTCTCTCTCGCTCGCTCTACTCTAAATTGCCCTCCGATCTAAATCAAAATAACGGTAAAGACAGGTGTAAAAGTAAAAGATAATACCACTTACTAATCCACCTATAGATCACTACACCTATCTCTGTGTTTGTCACATGTCCCTATTCCTCTGTACACTCCTATGATATCAAAGAAAGAACATGCTGATAAAATCCTTTATAGAATATTCTCCCGTATCTAATCCGTCTGCATATCTTCTGAACTATCCTTCCCACTCCTGTAACAAACTCAGGCACAGCCATCTAACAACACTCTCTACAATACAGTGTACTATTCAGAAAGTACGTAAGATGGGAAAAGTAACTTATTCTCCCCCCGATGTATATTGCGCCGCAAAGTCTAACCATTAGTATAATTTCCCAAGAGAATTCTAGGAGTTAACTACAGCTCCTAGTCAGAAGTGTTCATGATATTTGTCTCACCTTACTAAGCTCAAGGCATGAAAAAAAACAATACACCTCACCTGACTAAGAGAGGCAATAGCAACGTTCTACTACATTTCTCTCACATTCCAGAGCCGATTGTACCCTAGAGCGCATAGGCATATAGCCTTATAATTATCAGAATCGAAACGCCCGAAACCCGATATATAGCTACTCCTTTTCCAGCCTTACCCCCTCCAAATATGTCTGATACCTTGGTTCTCCGGATCTTCACCACGGCTAGTTCAGCCCATCGGAATCGGGAAGGTCAATTCCCAGACCCTCAGCAAGCCACCCGCGTTCCCCGAACACCGGTACTACAAAAAAAAATGTAGTAATACTTATCCTGTTGGAGATGTTGGAAATTGTTGGAAATCATGGTAGTGTTCTTTGTTTCTCTTCCCCCGCAGTCACGAGTGATACCCCGTGACCTCTTGCGTCACCCATTGTCTCCACCCCTATTTCTAGGCCCCTTCTTTCTTCCCTCCGCTCTTCACCTTCTTTCTCTTCTCACTCTTAATCTCCAATGCCAGTAACTTGCTTGCCCTGGCGGCCGCTCTCCGCTTATTTACTCGTGATATCACTCGATACCCTTCCTTCGTTCGTGTTGGAAACTATTGTTGCTACGATGTTCACATACTCACTGTTTGAAAATCTGGCTTCTCATGATCCAATTACTGGAGGTTGGCCGGATCAGATACCTCTTGTATATGGATGAAGAAATGAAGGGGTCACTACCGCGTCATGTTAGAGAGATGGCCCCGAATGGTATAGGACACAGTGTCCAGTGTGACTGCTGAATTCATGTAGTATATCAGTACCTCTTCCTCGTCAGAGACGGGGGGGGGTCTACGAGTTTCAAGAACAACTTTTTCTTTTCAATCGAGCTTTTTTACAACACTCACAGTTGCCACGATCACGAGTGATGCCTCGTGACCTCTTGCGTCACCTCTCCCCTCTTACCTCCCTTCCACTCACTTCCTCTTTCGCTTCGCCTTTTTTCTCTCTTTAATCTATAACTCTGTTCATCTGTTCTAGCAAGTAATACAACTGGTTTAATCGCTTGAACTCGTGATACCTCTCGCTTTCGCTGGTCCTCTTCAAATACCTTCCAACAGTTCGTAGCACCACTCAAGAGTTGTTAGGTATCACGGGTTGTTCGCCGAAGCTTAGTCATAAGGTTGTCTTGGCAGTCATTGAGCTCGCTTGTCATTAATTTTTTGCTCTCTCTCTTCCTTTCTCGCTCAACAAGTTCTTTTCCCTCACAGTAACAGAACGCAATCAAACTAGTCTTAACACAACTCCTATTTGACCTTTAATCTCTCTCGTTCTCGCCTTCAATAAAGCTCTTTCCATACTTTCTGTGCCCAATAAGCGGCTGTATAAGCTCCTCATTTCCCCCTCACAGCTTATAGGACTCGGCTCGCCAGGAATCATTTCCAACAAGAGTTTTCCCATCTCTACCGAGCGAGAATTCATGAATTAGAGAGAGTCAAGGGCAAACGGGGAAGCCAAGTCCCCCACCCAAAAACATACTTGATCATAACCAGCAAACGAAGAAGGGGTTAAGGCAATTATAGAAATGTCCGTCCCTTCGTGTTATAAGCACTTCAAAGTATCTTATCCTAGCCCCGTGTATTATATTTCCCCGCCGGGAACATGTACTATACACTTTCCTTCCCTTTCAAATCCCCGAGTCGAACCCCAACATGCCGTTTCGGGTTCGCTTCCTGGCCACCCCAGGCAGCCCGCGGCCCAACATATGGAATCAACCCTCCTGCACCGACTTATTGTGATGGCTACCTACAGGGCCACCTCTATAACTTATTTCCTCTACCCTATTGCGATTCCCTAGCGATTCCCCCTCTTTTGCTTCCCGGATATCCCTCGAACGTCCACCAAGGGACAAGCTCGGGAGAGAGAGAGAGAGAGAGAGAGGTACACCGCCCTACACCTTTCCAACAGCCGTGTGATCCCATCTAACAGATCCACAGCTCTCCTCCTAATACCGCTCCATTCTCGGCCTCCACCAGATGTATTATTACCCTCGCAGTATCTATGCCAGGACCGCGTCCCCCTCCCCCTCTACAGATAGGTCCCGCTTCCCCTCCTCAAGTCGAGAAAGTGAAAAACGGATACCGGTATATATACTCTGACAGATAGATTTCTCTTCTTTTTTCTACTCCACCCCGCCCCACCGCACACAGCACGGATCCCACGAAAAGAGCACAACCAATACGGATCACAAGACTAGATAGATAGGCTGCTAGGCGGATAGCTCCCAATTCCAATTCAGCAGTTTAGGCTAGGGGAGGCTATAGCCATTCCGAATTATGCCTATTCGAATAATTTGTCTGGAGCGCTGCGCGCAAAAGTTTTCTGGGCTCTATTTTCACCCCAAGGGCGTTGGGGGAATCATAATATACGGTCGTTTTCCGGATATCCGCTAGACTTCGCCGGAGGGCGGAAAAAGTCATTGGTGAGGGGCAGGACTTATAAGGGACCAAATCCCGTCATCGAAGCCCACGACTCATCTGGAAGTTTGAGCCACATTACTCCCCCTGTCCCTTTCTCTCCTTCTTTACTTATGTATGCAGCAACCTCATAATTTATTGTCCTCTAGAATAGGAGAGCGAAATTCAGGATATGCGGAAGCTATACGATTTAAGTGTGGCGCTGAATACCTTTATCTTCCTTACCCCGTCCTGTGTGGTTACCCAGCGGGGCAGTTGGCTATAGCACATATTTACGTGAACTGCAAGCAACCATCGGATTTTCAAGTGTGTGCAACAGAAACTAGCCATTAACTAATTGCATACAAAAAAATAATAACGGCTAGACCATTTCCGTGATCACAACCCTACCTCTCCTCCCATACCCGCTCATCACACCGACCAATCTACTACTGTTCCCACCTGATCTTCCTAGATCTCCAGAAGGTCACCATTCCAACCGGTAACTGTCCCGGTCTAACAACCTCCAAGCCACCCCACATATCCACTATACCGGGCCCATAAAACGCCACAACCCATTTCCAATAATCACTCATAGACCTCCAGCCATGCTTAGATATACCCCCTCTACCCGTCAATTTCCCGGTCCCCTGCGAAACATTCTTTACCGCCGCTTCAATGTCCTTTGTCATGAGTACCTTGCTAGAGGGTGGTTCACTGAGCAAATCTCTATACTGGTCAGTCCAGCAACTGAGCCTCTGCTCCCGGAGGCCTGTAAACTCCTTAAATGATATGAAGTTCCCATCGGAAGTAAAAAGAGAACCTTTGCCAGTTTCCCATTTCTCTTTCGCCATAGTGTACTGGATTTCCTCGATATCAAAGGCTTCCTTCAGCTTCCCGACGGGGTCATTGCACAATTCCCTCCGGACGGAATTGGCGACAATAAACGGGTCCTTGACTTCCAGGCCGCCCATGCAGATCGGCCAGTAGAACCAGCCTTCTGGGATCCCTGTTATGTCGAAGTCGCGCTTGATCCAGTCAGCGAGGTATTCTGTGACGGAGCCGTGATGTTCTGGGAATATGGCGTGGTGAATGCGTTCCAAGGTTTCGATGACCGTGTCTACGTGTTCCCGGCCGAAACAATGTGCTGTTGGGAAACAGAAGTTGTTGATAAAGAAAGAGGACACATACTTGTTGTATGCAGTAACCCAGGCGAAGATGGATTGCTTTGAGGCAGCTGAGAGCTGGCGTTTGAGCTCAGTAATGTGGTGGTCCACTTGTGATTGGTCGATCATGAATTTTCCGGTTTGATGGAATTTAAGGAAGCCCCATTTGATATCGCCCTTTGGTAAAGAGGGATGGAGAGCCCTGTCTCCTATAGAGCTCGACCCGGTCTTTTCCCAGTTGAATTCCAGCCCAACTAGTTTCGTGAATTTCTTCATCTCTTCCCAAGCAGTAGCCACACGTTCCTCATCTTTATCCCAGAGCCAGAAGTCATCGTGTATCCGATAGAGAAAGAGTCCATTGGTCTTTTGGTTGACAGCAAAGTCCATTGTGAAGAGGAGTACTTCCCCGAGTAAATCGCTAATAGAATGAGACATTGGGACCCCACGTTTTCGAGTCTGCACAGATGCGGTTGGACCGTCTGCAGTGAATTTAATGGGGGCATTCAGGAAACGCTGGAAGAAGTCGATCCAGATATCCCGAACTCCAAAAAATTTCAAGACTGTTATTAAAGAAGTATGAGAAAGGCTCGGTCCGAACCATGAAAAATCAGAGCGCACAATTGTGAATTTTCCATGAAGGGTAGTATTGAGAAGACATTCCGTGGTCGCCATCCGCAAGAGCGTCTGTTTGGTCTTTACTGGTGTCGTCCCTTCATGCCGGCGGTCCAACTCCTCCATATCAGTCTCATTGTCCTCGTCGTAAGAGCGGGCATCATCAATATCGTCGGGCAGCTGGTTCATGAAGAACATCTTAGATTGCATATTCCGTCGTTTCTGGTCGATAGTCCTCTCGGGGCTAGCAGTTGGGAGGTATTTCTCAGGCTTCTGATCAAATTGGTCTTGCATTTTTCGGATGACCTTTTTTGGCAAAGGCTGGGCCCCAGAATTCCAGGCTCTTGAATCAAAAATATTGGTAAATCTTGCTTTGAATTCCACAGACCACTTGAGCCCGATAAAGTGGATGAAAATCGCCTGGATAATGTCCTCGTCCATGAATATTCGATATTTGCCATTGAGGTGCCTTCTCATCTCCACTGGCACACCCTCTTCCGGCCATGACCATAATGATAAAGAAAAAAGGTGCATATTAAGAACATCAGCAACTTCCGCGAGTACCGTCTTATCCCTTCTGAACTCTTGAAGCGTTGTCCGTTTCTCATTTGATAGAAGGTCCGCGTTCAAAAGACTTTGGATAGTTGACTTTACCGTTTCGGGTGTGAAAGGGTTGTCAAACAAACTCCTACCAAAGGATTCAATGCCAATTCGACAGTCGACGAGCTGTCTTCGGGCCTCTTTTGAAGAAAATACTTGCTCAAGATATTTCTCAATTGCAGCTACGTCTGTGTCCAGCGGTTTGAAGACAATCGACTCGAATTGTGCCCGCTGCTCATGCATCTCTTTTCTCCCAACGTCCTGAAAGTCGTTTATAGTAGAGTTGTCATCCATCTCGATGTCATCGCTCGGTGCTTCCGCCGCAGCTACCCCAGTGGCGTCGGCTCCCGACCCAGATACCCATTGTATCAATAGTTTTCCAAAGAGCTCCGCAAACTCAAATTTTATAGTCTCCTTGCGAAAGATGTCGGTCAATTTCTCTTCCCACCCATCAAGGAGAGATTTTCCAGCGTCGGTGTCTTGCCGAACTTGGTCCAGTAAAAGGCTTATATTGTGGATATCAGCGGTGGAAGCCGCGAGGGTAGAGATGGGGGTAGCCGGCTGGTCACCAACCGGTTCGGCGTCGCCTTTGGCGTGCAAAGAATTGATTCCTCCGAGCAGAATCCGGATTTTCTCGTGAAGATCGGTCGCCTGTTTAGCACGGCTCAGAACACCATCTCGATGGGCGGCAAAGTCTGTGTGCTGCTTGGATAAGACTTGAAGTTTGGTATTGGTAATCGAATTGAGAGTTTGTGAGAAGGCACTGGGGGCACTCATGTTTTTGTCTTGTTGGGGGTACTGTAGGAATAGATAGTCAGTGTGCTTGTGCCTTGGTGGAATCGGCAGGCTTTCTGTGAGGATAAACTTACGTCTAAGGAAATAAAGGGCGGTGTGTTAGGATTGCCGGCTCTTGCTCGTTTTTGTCTGGCTGTGAAGTTGGCTCTGGTAGTGGTGGAAAGCCCTCTTTTTATACCTGCCATGACCCTTGTTATACCTGTCATGATTGTACGATTCGCGGTGTTAGCCCCCGTAGGAATTGGAGTTAAAGAGTTCAAACATTGAATTTCTCCTCATTCCCCGTAAGGCCCTCCTCAGGCCAAATGTGCGCTGACGCAAGCAAGCAGCTGGTCTAGCCCTCAAACGATCACAGTGAATAACACTCGGAGCAAACTCGGAGACTGGCGTCATCAACCCTATGATACGGTACCCTAATCCGACATTGCCTTACCCTAACCCCAAGGATTCCCCGCAGTAGACTCCCCCGACCCCAGATAGTCAGACTCAGCTAGACCTATTATACGTAGGAATCACCGGCCTTAATTAACGAGTCAGAGGGCTGTTCCAAATGTGTAATATGCTGTATTATTAATAAAAACTCAGTCACGCCTCAACCTCATCCCGAGACAAAAACACTTCTAGGAGGAACAGTGTCTTTCAGACGGGGTATAGGTTATTTGAGTTGAGCCCGCTAGTTCTCATTAGCGAGTAAACCTTTTAGACAACATGGACCAGAAAATATACCATCACAAAGTGAAACCTTAGCCAAAACATACACACAATACAACAAAGAACAATTTTTTAAGAGGAAAACTGAGTGATGGGAGTGCCCTCCGGAGGCACAGCGCCTAAGTTTTCTATAGTACGTTGCACAAGCGTGGTTTGCGGCTCTTACACCCTGTGGAACATAAATTTACAAAACTTAGGAGCTTTAAATATTTTCCGTAGATGAGGCTGTTTAGTGATTTTCCAGGGATTCTTGGCGCAACCAACTTCCCAACCCATACCACCATTTCCACCCTGAGCAGACCAGCAAACAGAAAAGCCTTCAAGAAGGTAAAAATAAAATATATAAATACAAGAAGCAACTACGCTTGTTTTCCTTTTCTCGGTTTATTTTTAATTTTTCCTCACTATCCCACAATTGCAAAAGAAACCGGCGATTTTACGGTATAGAAAGGCTTCACTTTTTCAATTGTATATTTCCCGGCCAAAGTATAATATCCGAAAGGGTTCACTACAGTACCAAGCGCACAATATCCAAAAGGCTCTCTCACATTTCCCATTAACGGCTGTTCGTAACCCCCCTTTACCCACTGTGTTAAGCCTGTTGCGGTTTAGTCCAGTGATTTCGGTTACGCAATCCGATGGTGGATCTAACGAGTTGTTCCCCATGAGTACCGTAGATGCCCTCCTTTCCAGAGCTACGGTACTGGTGTGGGAATGTTCTACCGTCTTCCCTTAGTTGGATGGTGTGTTCGACCGAGCCGTATTCACCCGTGTGAGTTTGATCGTGACCTTCTACTAAACCGGATAGTAAGTCTATGGTGAGCCGCCTTGGTGATACTGTGATTAATTGGATGAACAGGGATAGAATAAAAGGTGAAGTGCTGGACCAAATTACAATAGATGGGAGATGCGTTCTATTGGGTGGTTGTCTTGATGGTGCCGCTCTTCCCTTACTGAGTGGAGAGAAAGGTGGCTTATATGCAGAAATCTCTGCATGCCAAGCTATATACAAAATAGGCAAGTCACGAATAGGGAAATCCTACCTGTGACTGCCAAACTATCCTATAAATAACGCCCTAGACCACACTGGTAGAGAAGCACGTCTTCCTGTCCATCCGTCATTCCCGGCACTACGCACTAACGTCATAAAGTCAGGCCTTAACTAAGGCCCGAGAAACCCAAACCGGCATTTGCCTCTCCGGCTCGCCTCACTACATTTTCGAAAAGGGCAGTGTTCATCGAATAGTCCGTCACAGAGGGGCTAGGTCTTTACTTGAATGAGTCAGCAAGCGAGAATCTTTATCAGCCGCGAGCGGAGTAGGGTGGGTGGGCCGAGGATGCTCAGGGTTGGCCTTAACAGAAACCCTAACCCATCTGGACTTGTGACACGCAAATACAGGCCTGTTGTGCCCTTTTGTCAAGAACAAAACAGGGAAACCAATGGCCTTAGCTGCCAATACCGGGATGGAAAATATCGGCAGCATATGTGTCAGGTTTCTCACCTCGGGCTTTAATGTAATTGATTGTCGATGTCATCGGGAGCCGATACACTTGCCTTTCTAGAGGTCGATTGAACTTACCGTAGGCTGTGGAAAGAGGGTGGGAGGCGCCTGAGGCAAAGGGAGAAGCCCGCCGTTCTGACTCTGGCCCAAGCTGCTTGGATTACCTCCTGTTAGAGTTAAGGGCTGGTACTACCAGACTAACTTACCGTTATGATAGAATGATACCTGTGCAGTATAATAATATTATTATTATTATGAGAAGTCCATTTTCACTCCCCCTTTCCATCGCAGATTTCGAGTGAGCACTCATGCTGGAATTTCCTGAGGATTGTATCTTTTTCATGAGGGCAGTTTCCTGTAGCCTACTTGCCTGCTTTTGGCCAGGAACTTTACCTCTCTCAGTTACAGTTGGACGGCCAGTCCGAACCCCGATCGTGGCCTAAAGAGAGAAAAAAAATGGAGAAAAATAAAGGGCTAACGGCCTTTGAGAAAACAATGATAGGTGGCTCCTCCGCGCAGAAGCTATCGGGCAGACTGGGTTAAACAGGTGGTCTGTATAGATTAGCATTGGAAAAACGTTAAAGAGACGTGCCTTGCTTCTACCGTCTAATGACCAAACTCAGTTTCTTCCTCCCAGATGGGGAAACCCAGAAGAGGGCGGATACACTATACGAGTACATAATGGAATCCCTGTTTAGAGGTTCCTAGATAGTCTAGCATTGCTGGTCCAGTGGTAGGATAATTGCCTTCCAAGCAATTGGCAGGGGTTCGATTCCCTTGCAATGCAACTTTTTTTCGAGCTTCCTCCCCTCAATACGGTAGCCTGTGCTATTCTCTTGTTCGATCACTCTTCAAGATCTGGCGGGTAAAAAGCGATAACTCGCGCCCCCTCCCCAGTTCCTAAAGAGCTAACTCTCTTGCACCATTCAAGTTCATCTTCCCAGACGCAAGCCAGCAGACTAGAGTAGAACCAGTTTTTGCTTTAAGAACTATCGAAAGGGACCTGTCTTTCCGTTATCTACTCCAATTGAATTCACTCACGATTCATCCTGGGACCTACTATCAGTTGCCCCTTTCTATACAGCCACCCAACCGAACACTATCCCTCGCACTTGGTGGTTATTTATTTCTTCATTCCACACTGTCCCCCTTAACTCTTAGAGACCTCAGAAAGAGATAGTGCCGAAGACAGAGAGGACAAGCGTGATGCCCCCCCCTGTTCTCCTGGGATGTGGGGTCCGGTAACACCGCACCATCCAGCGAGCTTCTCCTGCCGCTACGGAGGCACAGGGCATAAGTTTTGTAGGTTACACAGGGGGTGAGGGCAGCAAACTTCGCTTGTGGAACCTACAAAACTTATGCCCTGTACCTCCGTAGTTCGTCAATCCAAGAGTTTTCTTTGTAATGTGTCTTGGACTCGCCTCAAAACGCCACCCCTACCCTTCACAGCCAAGACTAGGCCTGCTTTGGACTCGGTCGACTTGTTTGGATGTTTCACCTCAGCTCATACTTTATTTCAACGTGCCGGCACTTGTGCGAGTAGTAGCGGCAGGCGAATCTCGCCAGAAAATGCGATGTCCTGCCGTGGAGTCCCACTCCATTCTGCTTGAACCATCCGGGTGTGGGAACAGTGCTCCCGCGGTTTGCATTCCGCACGATTTGTTGGCGAGCAACGAGTCTGCAATCATATTACGGTGCCGGTATGGCCTCTACCATCACATCTGCTTATGGCTTACTAATTGCAAGATTCGCCTACAGACCGGGTTACGGGGCCAGATATCATCCCAAGGCGAGTGATAACCCCTCCTACCCGCAGGTCGGAACACCGTTCATCTTGGTCCTCGGGAGTGTGGTGAAAATCTTCCGATCATTTGCATCCCATTACCTCCGGTGAGATATTTGTAAGGCTACGGGTAATTTTGTCCGATGCGAAAGTGGGCTGATTTTCAGAAGAAATCTCTTAGGGTCAGAAACATGTTGAAAAAAGGCTGCGGTCTTATAATTTTTTGTCATCTGAGCAAGTCACTGGCGCTCACTGCTGAGCTACGGTAGTGCGGCCACAGGACGTTTTCCATCGCGCACAATGTGGTGAACTTTCCGGCTAAGTAGTGCGCAAAGACCTGTGAGACAGTGCTAACAGAAAGTGGTGAGACATCTTTTCAACGACAATTCCACTTGCTTCAATCATCATTCATGAGCCTAAAAAAGATGTCACAAATGTCAATGCTTCTCTGAGATCAATTCCTGCAGCGGAACGGACGTAAACTTCATTCTAAAGACAGGAGGCTCGTTTCCTGGAGAAAACGTCCAAAATACCATCGATTGCAGGGGGGTATGTTTAATATACCATGCCATACCATCGATAGGGGTTCAGTGTGCAAACTTGGACCCCCCTCTCTCAATCCTCAGACTCACTGAATACACTCTGCCGGCACAAAGCTAGAGGAGAAAGTAAGAGGGTATTCCGAAGAAATAAACTAATATTCGCCTAGTGAAACATGATCTTATCTTAAAAAGGAAAAAAAACACGTGAGACAATGAATTAAAAATTATAAAAGCAGTATCTAGTAGCTGCTTGCAGGAATATCTTGAAGCCTTGGCGCCAAGGCAGTCAGATATTTCCAAAATTGGCTAGTAAATTGCAGTACTGGAATAAAGACATGTCCCCCAAACTTTAATAGTAAAATAACTAAGTTATGGAAGCCATTTTTATTTTCTGTGCCGAAGAAATGTATTGGGAGAGTCTGAGTGTCAAGGGAGAGGGTCCAAGTTTGCACACTGAACCCCTATCGATGGTATGGCATGGTATATTAAACATACCCCCCTGCAATCGATGGTATTTTAGACGTTTTCTCCGTTTCCTGCGGTTCTTTAACTCCGTTCCGCAAACTGTTGCGTAGAATACTTGCAGGGACCCCACTACAAGTTAGTGTGGGGATAACCTTTAGAAATGCAACCCTAAAAGCACAATGCAGTGACCCTCCCCCTTTCCATGTTCCACAGGTGGTTAGGTTTGGGAAATCAACCCCACAGCAAGGTTTCCCGTCCAAATTACATGGTCCCAGGGAGTGTTCCAGTGGCAAAACCCCCCAACCAGGAATTGAACCACCTGACTTGTTGGAAAAATGCCATGAACGTTTAGTATCTATGATACAGATGAAACAATCGCATTTATCAGATCTTGACTATTGTCTGACTCTTGCAATTAGAAACGAAGATATCGAACTCTCGACATCAAGCCCTACTTACTTTCCTGGAGGCCTAGGAGCCATCGAGAACAAAAAAAGCCTTTGGGAAACGCATGTCCTGGGGAAAATCTGCCTTGAATACCGTAAGCCGGAGAACTCCCTTGACCGAAACGCCACAATCAAAGCAATACCCCCAATCCTTCGTCCTTCTATTTTCCATCACCATTATCACACAACACGCGGTAGACGAATTTTCAGCTCGCTTAACAAATGCACGAAAAAGGATATTCTCGGTGACTTTGTGTTCTAATTCTCTCAGGGGATCATGTGGTGCATAAGAAGTTAAGGAAAAATTCAACGCTGGGGGAGCATGGGCAGTGGGTATCACAAACCCCTGAGGGGCCGAAAGTTCTGGGTACAATGATGGTTAGGTCCTGAGCGAGCACGGGGCGCACCTAAAACTAACTTTCGTTGTCTTCAACACTTATCGTGAATCCTTTTCAAGCACTCCGCCCCCACCGAACGAGGCACTCGTGCGACACAACCGCAAGAGTACTGCAGTGTTTCTCGGATCCATGTTGGCAGGTACAGCACAGTGCCGTGCAGTACAGTACTGTACTTGGACGCTGCACTTTTGATCGATTTTTACCCTTGTGCCTGCAGGAACAATCTTATTATCTGCGGTGCATATCGCTAATTAGCCGCAAGGGATGGGAAGCGTGGGATGGATCCATCTGATCTCGTGAAACCATGGCAAGTTCCGACGGGAATCCATCTTCTGTTGGTAACAGGAAAAGAAGAAAACAAATACCATCACAGTCCAATTCTTTAGGAAAAAGAGAATACGGTAATCCGTCTTTTTTATCCTCCAACGCATAAGGAATAATAATCAAGATGTCCCCTACCTACTCTTAACTTTGGTTTCTTTTTTTCCCTTCCAACCAGCCATCTGGTTCCCCGATGGGATCTCCCGCAGTTCTGAGAACCTTCACGGGAATTGCAAGCGGAAAGGTACAAAGGAAAAAGTAGGGAAAAAGAAAAAAACTATTCCCCGGTGATACAGACCTGTCCATATGTTTTTTTCTTTCTCCTTTCCTAGCGTCCTCTGAGCTCCCAAATTGGCGAGAGTCTAACTACAGTAAGCGTATTTTTTCAAATATCCCGAAAGCACTTTCGGCAAATAGGTTATCCATTACACTCTATGGCTGAACCGCATCACAGGGCTTGATATTCGGATCACTGACCGGGGAGCTCTGGAGAAGAAGAAAAACATCAAGGGAATTTACTTGTATTATGTTGGAGACATCTTTGTATAAATACCACCACATATCCCACCTTCCCATGCTTCCTCACCAACGACAGTTCCCAACACAACTCAGTTTCCAATACAGTCCCTCTTTTAGCTTCCTACAAGACTTTCATTAATCTTCAAGACTTTCATTAATCTTCAAATCCTCAACTATGAAGTTCACCACCACAATTGTCGCTCTCTGCCTCTCGATGGCCGCAACTGCCTTTGCTGCAACTGTATCTCAAGACGGAAGTTGCGGTGGAACAACTGGCAACACATGCCTTGGTTCCACATTTGGAGACTGTTGCTCTGCGTGGGGATGGTGGTATGGCTCCTCACCCTGCCTTTACTTTAAATGATAGAAACAACGAATAACACCTTCATAGCGGAAATTCGACCACCCACTGCGGTGCTGGCTGTCAGACCGGCTTCGGCTCCTGCACTGGAAGCACGGACACACTGGACGGCACCTGCGCAGGCTCGACCGGTAGCCACTGCACAGCGACTTACGGAAATTGTTGCTCGGCCGCCAATTATTGTGGGAATTCCACTGCTCACTGTGGTACTGGATGGTTCGCTCTCCCTTCCTTCTCCCCACGATTCCCCTTTCTAATAGTATGCGCACAATAGTCAAGGAGCCTACTCAATCGATGGTGCCTGCCTAACTGGTACTACCCCGTCTGTTGGTGGGGATTGCGGTGGAACCACCGGACATACTTGCTCCGGTGGTGCGTTCGAAGGCCAATGCTGCTCTAAATATGGTTACTGCGGAATTGGCGATGGGTACTGCGGGGATGGATGGTAAGTCTTTCACCACTATTAATTATTGGCCAGAAGATAACCGTTTGATAGCCAATCTGGATTCGGGGCTGCATGTAACGGCACTAGTACCCAGCAATAATCGAAGGAGTCATGGGTTGGCGGCGTTGGCAATGTAATTACACGAGAGTAGTGGGGAGATTCTTCGGATCTGTTGTGGGAAGGTGATACCATTGCAATGGCAATAATTTCTTAATACTTAGTGTGATGCTTAATATATATACATATATATACACATAAGAATTCAGTAGCTGTTGAAGACGTCCAGTCCCTGCTAGAGATGAAGTTAAAACAAAGTTTTGAGATTCCCAATAGGAGCAGTGATCTGCTAGCATGGAATATTGCGCTTAGGTACAGTATGTGCAGTACGGTTCTGCGCTCGTCCACAATACTCCTGCAAGGGTCGGGGATTCTCTTCGGGTAAGGTTTTGCGAAGGGGTGTTCTCCCCCATGATTTCCCTTACCAAATCCTTCAATCGTTCAAGGGTACGGCTCCCGTATACAGCCGCTTGGTTACTGTACGACAGGTTGGCCGCAACACAAGGTCGCCCAAGCATTTTTACCGAAAAGTTCCCTTGCCCATATATGTTTCACAATACAGGGTTCCAAAAACCTCCCCCCCCAGTCTTTCATCAACACCACCGTTGAAGAAAATCAGTGCAGAGTGGATCCGAGTCCCGATCTTATCTTCAGCCGTGATGGGGATAGTTTCAACTTCTCCAATAATTATAACTTTATGGATGATAAATCTAGAGTTATGTAATGGCTATATCCTCCGGAGCGGAAGAAAAAGCCACCCCCGGGCGTGCGCATCGGAAGACCTGATGGCGTACTGTCTTGGAAACAGCCGAGTCTTCCAAAACTGGTGTCGCGGGGAGGATGGGTCTGTTGCTTCGGCGCTATGTTTTGCCTCGGGAATCCGGACGCTGTTGAGACTTTCATGCTCAGGAGGAACGGGTGACAACTTCTACGATGGGCGGGATTCTGAAGCAGCTTGCCACCGGTTTGGACGAAGCCCTAGAGAAAAAAAAACGGACAAAACTTTCCCAAAAGCAAGGGAGCATAAGCCCCGACTTCCAGATATTCCTACACTATTATGGCACTTACACTATTATTACAGACCCTTACATCCTTCTGTCGGACTTTCATATATGCATTGACGGATTAGACGGACATGCGGTTAAGCGGAGACCCGAACTCCCACACACACTCCCTACACCGGGTTCCTAGCGATCGGCCAGCTACCGTACACGCTTATTCCTAACCGGGAGATCGCACTAGGAGAGAGTGCTAAAGAAGGAGAATCTTCCAGAATCGATATCGCATCTAGCTACAGGGCCTCACGGAAGTGATATTACCAGCCGCATTTCCATGAGGATGCAATAGCACTCAAATCCAGATGCGATGGACAGCGAGTCAGAGCCTAAGAGAATGACGAGAGCCCTTCCGATATATGAGCCCAAAGTGAGAAATTAAAGTGATATCATACCTCTGGGATCCTAACGAGTGCTATGATACAAGGTTTTCGCTAGTCGAGTCATAAATCGAGGGCGTGCTAGGAGAGACATAAACATCACCAAAGTGCCAATGATCTATTTGTACACGATATACGCCACAACACCAGATAGGATAAGCCGACAACAGAGAGGATAAGTCAGGGCTTGGCATAGCAATTCTATCGTGGCTCTCTCCCCCCCATACAAAGATTGCCGAGGCCCGCTCGACATGCCTAAAAATTTTCTGCCGCCGGAGCTCTTTCCCGGTGGATTGGGGTGAAAATATAAAGCATACCATTCCTATCTACTCGAGTACGCTTCATACCATGCTGAGAAGGGAGTGATGGAGCCTGTGAGAACGTGTGCCCTCAGCATTCCCGAGGACTACCGGTACGGTAACCATGCATATGGAGTGTTTATTTAGTCTCCCCGAAAGGCCACGAAAGAGGGGGGGGGGGGTGTTGCCGAGGAAGTGCCGCCACTGTGGGGATGCCTGAGGCCTTACTCCTGGAGAATTCTTCCGCGATGCTCTTAGTGGGACTCCAGGATTGCATTACTGTACCCTCTATTATTCACCACTTGATGCACTTGTGTCAGGGCGGATGGAACTTGAAAGCACTGACACTAACTAACCCCACTCGCATGGGCTGCCCGCAGTGGTACTCGAGTAATAACGAAATGCCGTAAAAACTATAATAATCGAGTCTTGTCCTATGTATCTCAGAATTCCCTACTTTGGAAAAGGGGCGGAGAACACTGCAGAAAAAACAGCTTCTCAGTCCCTGTGAGAGATATACAAAACCAAAAAAGAAAAGAAAACCGCCAGACCTTACAAGAGCGGGCAAGTCTAACGACAAAGCACAAGGCTCAATCATTATTACAGTTTTTACAATATTGGATGGCGGAGAAACGCCACTTTTCGCGGCTGCTCTGTTGGGTAATGGAATTATGGTGAAGCAACGACTCCTGGCAATGAGTGATGCGGGCCCACCTGAAGAATCCCGACGGTAGAACGCCACTTTATGCGGCTGCATCAACCAGACCGGGCTGACAGCCCTTTATCCGGGCGGCGGTCAATTGCGATACACCACTCCTTGCGGCACCTACGGTACGCCTACCGGGCCTCTTGAGCCCGAACACAGCGGGCGAAAATATTTGTGTGGCAAATTGTCTGTGCGCATCCGAGCCCCCTATACCAAATTCGGTCCCAAAATGTTCGGGTTCAATATGCCCGGCACTGTACCGTACCGGCAAGTGTAAGCTGGAGAATGAAGGTGCGGCGAAAAGTATTCCTGAATTCGGAAGAACTAAGTGCAAACATCGCTAATAGAAATTGCAGCACTTCCATTGCTTCTCGTCGCTGAATAAGGGGCATATAGGGGTAGTTAAGATGCTAGCTATGGGGAATACCAGCCTGAACCCGGAGGATGAGGATGGCGTGGGTGTCAAGTAGCGAAGTTGTTGTTGTTCAACTGGGACACCAAACGTAATTCAGTCAACAATCTAGGAGAGACATGCAGTCCGGGGAGAAGGAGGGAAGGAGGCGTTTGTAAAGCCTCCGTTGGAGCGGGAAGATACAAGTAATTGATCCCAACGCTCGCGGGTTGATGGCAATCGCCACTTGGACACACACCCCCCTCTCTCGGGCACAAGGGAAGGTGAGGCACAACTTGTGCGAGTATGATACAAGTGCAAGTCCCAAGAGTAGCAAAGGGGGGGGGTTTTCAGGATCATTTTACTGTAGACCACTGCCGTCAAAATAACCTCGATGGCTATTATCGTATACCTTTTTCATGTCAAACGCAGCTCGGGGGAAGGGGGGGAAATCCCTGTTTCGCTTTGTTTTTTTAATACCCTATTGGGCGCCATCCGATCGTCTCTTCTTATCCATCTCTCAATCCCTGTTTCTCGATTCCAAATTCATGTCTTCGTGTTGGCAGGATGGTCCGCGCAGGTCAGCGCTGACGCCAAATTTCACACGCTACGGTGGGTGGGGCGTCCTTAGCTTGTTTATCGTTCTCTCCCTTCTCTTCTCCAGGTCTTTCCTTCCGGTCTATCAGTTCCAAGAGCACGAGTGACTAAGGGTGACGATGATAAACCCTAACCCACTCCCAATCCAAGAGCGTTGCCCCCCCCCGGGTAAGTTAAGGGGTATGTTATCCAGGCACACAAAGTGGCAGGCAAACACCAACCTTAAGAAAGGGCGAAATACCCCTGAAAAAGATCCTTGAAATACCAGTTTTTCCCCTCTGCCTGTAAAATGTCCGAGCACTTTCTTTCCTGTCTGGGACTGGTTATTATGGGGAACTCCACTGCTCTGCTCACCAGCCCACACGAATCGGGCATGCCCGAGTGTTGGTTTTTTTCCTTCTGGAACAGGGTTGGCTTGGCGCAACACCGGGTTTTAACGATTTCTAAAATGCTACAGTCAGGAAGCCGGGATAATTCAAGGTCGGCGGCACGGCCCGCTGAGCTTAAGTTAGTGTTTGTCGTAGGGGCTAGTGTCACTTATTTACTTTTTCTTTCTCTAAGGTACGGTATGACACAACCGGACGCCCCGTGGAGAAGGATGAGAGGATCCGTCAAGTGCTGACTAACTTGATAGTGGTGGTTTACCGTAGTTGCCTGAGCGGTGGTTCATGGTAAATAGGGTCCTGTAAGCAGAGGATGTTAGGCTTTTCATGTACTGTACCCATCCTCAAATACTGTACTCGTACAGTACCAATCCCGGCACTGTATAGTACCAGCAGTTTTCCATTCAAAAGGTATCAGGAAAACTGGTCGCCGAGATTTGGGGCACTCGGGTGGAGATTATGACGTCTTGGCGCCGAGTTCGTTCCGGATGTTTTTGGAATGAGCAGGTGAGGGTAGACTAAGGGTGCACCAGTGCGCCCAGACGCCCAATCCGCCCGTCCTTGAGCCCCTGACGGGATGGACGGGCCGGTCCTCTCATTGCCTCGGATTTCTGGGCCGTGCCGGACCCCTTTTAGATGGAGGAAAACTATACAGTCGCCACTGGCTATAGTGAACAAGAAAAACAGAGCCCGTAGCGTTCACTATAGCAAGTTATTCAGTATAGCGAAGATGACTAAGGAAGTCTTGGTAGTAAGGGGTACTAGTAAGAAAAAAATGGTGAGAGTGAGCGGGGCCACAGCAAGCATAATAGAAACAGCAGGATTCAAGCAGAGTTATGTTACGCACAAATCATGAAAGCGGAGAGTCAAGCAGTTCAATGTCGGTCCCTTTGCCGGCGGTTTCTTCCAGCCCATCAATGTCACCTCCCACTATACTTGTTGCAGGCCGAGTTGACCAAATGGCTACACAATTTGGAGGTGCCCACAATAAGCGGAGACGGGCATTGAGTGTGTTAGAGAAGTATGAGATTTGTAAGAAGCGGATCGAGTCAAAGGAAAATGAGAAGATGAAGCTGGATGAGTTTGCGAGATTATTCCCTGGTGCGTGACCAAATCATTCTTTTCCAAATTGAGGAATAACTAATGATATATAATAACCTGTGCAGATCCAGCCACCGGATTGCCACTTTCGAAGTCAACTCTGTCAACCATTCTCAAAAATAGTAGCGAGTACCTAAATATCGATATTAAGGCTACAGATGTTTGGAAAAAGAAGGCTCGCCGGCAGCACCTTCCAGTACTTGAACGTCATGTGGTCGAGTGGGTCTACCGGGCCCAGCTAGCTAGGGTGATAACTACCGATGATGTTATTCTAGCGGTAGCAAAGCGATTTACGGAGCAGCTATGTAGTTTAAAAGATAGCGAGCAAGTAGAGGATTACTCAGGTTTTGAGTTTTCTGTTGGATGGCTAGGGGCATTAAAAAATAGAAATGGTTTAGGGCGAGTAAAAACCCAAGGTGATTCAATCATTGATGATCCAGAGGCTTTTGGGATTCCAGCTATGCGTGAGAGTATAAAAGAGATTCTCAAAGACTTTGCGGTTCGTGATATTTACAATTGTGATGAATTAGCATTACAGTAAGTAATACCTATACTATTAGATACTTTCAAGCTAATACTATTTATCTTAGATACAATATGAGACCAGATACGACAATAGCTCGGAAAGGGAAGGTGGCCAGAGGGTCAAAAAAAAATAAGACTCGGGTTACAGTTTTTGTTACTGTAAATGCGGATGGATCAGATAAGCGTCGAGCAATATTGGTCAACAAATCGAAAAACCCGATTGCCTTTCGAAAGGCCTGTATAAATCCAGAAAATCTACCCCTCACCTATCGATATAACCGAAAAGCCTGGATGCTTTCTGTAACAATCCTACCCTGGTGGAGATTAGTGGTGCGACAGGTAACGAAATACGTACTAGGTGATCTTGAACTATCGTTATAGTTCTAGCTCTTGTGGGTATCTGAGAGTGTTCTTCTTTCCGAGATT
>Ga0307509_10000967_pt1 | contig 49180 bp, 57 predicted proteins | sample 10_EM_MG_FD_202245 | JGI IMG/M metagenome (GOLD analysis project Ga0307509, IMG submission 202245) | Populus trichocarpa ectomycorrhiza microbial communities from riparian zone in the Pacific Northwest, United States - 10_EM | ecosystem: Host-associated > Plants > Roots > Unclassified | place... | reverse complement strand
GGGATGTGGCGGGGCGTTGCAACGCAAGTCAGGACGCACAGGACGCATGGGACGCAGGAGATGCGTCGCTTGCGTCAGGACGCAACGCCGACGGATCAGACGCAGGGTCCGTTTTTGCTGATGTGGCCGCAGCTTGCGGCGTGCAAGCATGCGACCGAACACTCCAGAAAGCCTTCCGAATAGAAGGCTATTCCCGCAGAGTTGCACGGAAAAAAACCTTTCTCAACGAAAGAAAAGGGTGGCTACGGTTAGCATTTGCTGTAGCCCATCAGCACTGGACACGGGATGACTGGTGCCGAGTCATCTTGACTGACGAATGCTATGTATGGCTTTCTGGCCATACAAGTCGGGCCTGAGTGACTCGGCGCCCGCGGGAGGAGTATCATGATGATTGCCTCCTCCCCAAGTTTGCCAAACAGGATACTATCATGGTATGGGGTAGCATTCTGGGAGGAAAGAAATGCGACCCCATACTTTGGGATAAGGACAATTGGGGAACCATAACTGCCAAAAGTTATGTTGACAATGTCCTTATCCCAGTACTCCAGCCATTTTGGCAGCAGGAGAGTGAGCATACTGCTCATCCTCTCTGGCTGATGGAGGATGGTGCTTCAGCCCACTGGGCACATCATACTCGCCGGATAAGGGAGCAGTATGGTATCACGAAGCTTACCTGGCCGCCAGCCTCACCAGATCTCAACCCAATTGAGAATGTCTGATTTCTGCTCAAGGATAGGTTGAACAAGAGGCATCCACGGCCTCTGGGGTTAGGGGGTATGGCGGAGGCAATACGGGAGGAGTGGCATGGAATTCCAGAATCACAACTACTGCATTTTGTGGATTCTATGCTGGAGAGAATACAGGCCATTATCACGGCCTCTGGAGGACATACTCGCTGGTGAACTTTAGATTATTAATTTTTTGTATCTATTATTATTATTATTATTATTTTTAATTTTTGACAATATATTATATATTTACTTTGATGTCTTTAATAGAGTTCGTTACGGGGCGGACGGGGCCCCGAAAAACGCGGGCCCCCGGCCCTTTTCCCCGCCCCGCCCCACTCAACGGCCTAGGGCGGGGTGTCTTTTTCGGCATTCCCTGCCCCTGTCCCCGCTCAGGCCTCCGCCCCACCCATACCCCAGACGGGTCCCGGTTAAAAATAGGTGGTAACAAACGGGGCCCCGTCCAGGGAATGAGTGCGGGTGGGCCCCGGACGGGGGCGGGGCGGGGATTACCCGAAAAATACCCCCCCGGCCCTGTGTAAGGGCGGGGTCTGGCGCGTGAAAACCCGCCCCGCCCCGCCCCGTAACGAACACTAAGGATACTTCTTTGATAGTCTTTGTCTTTCCTTATTAGCACAATACGGTGGTCATGGCTGAACTCAATTGCTGTATTATATAGCTGAGCTATGGGTTTCTTATTATTGAATTAACAAGCGTGGTCACAATACGAAATCTTCACTACTTTCTGTTATCACTTCTTCGTCCAAGTTCTGTGCACATATTCCGATCGCATATTACAACAGGAAGTATGGTCCATGGACAAAATTGACCGCAAGCTAATGATCGATGGCAACACAGTCTTCCTCATCACTGCGCACTCCCAACACTACCCGAGGGAATTTCTCTGGATCGATTACTATGCATTTTACTGAAAAAAAGTCCCTAGGCCAAAGTCATCGTGAAATCGCTTAGCCACATGTCTGATATTTTCACAAACACTTTTGGCTAGAGACCATAATATTATGTATTTACTTACTGATATTTAATTTATTTTTTGGTTTTCATGATAGTAGAGTTTGCGGGGGAGCACCGTTGTCATGACCAAAGTTTCTCCTACCACTTCGTGAGCGGTTAATTTTGTCCAGGGACAATAGTATACCCTAGACGACTGCTGGACTTAAGATTTTGTACAGCTTAGGTGAGAGGAGGAACAAAAACCCATCAACTTATTTTTATTAGACTAAGGGGCTGTTTGGCGTGACAGCCAACCATGGTTCACAAACCATGGTTTTAAAATTCAACCAATCACAGCTCTTTAAACTTCTTATGTAATCAAATTTCTAGGCTCCTGATTGGTTGAATTTTCAAACCATGGTTTGTAAACCACAGTTGGCTGTCACACCAAACAGCCCCTAAGTTATCTCTAACTATTCCCCCCTCTCACACAATCCTCCCCTTCCTCCAAACCCAAAGAGTCGCCCAGGCATGCACAAATGAATACCCATAATCCTATTAGAGACCAGATCAGCACACAGACAGCTGCTCTCCGGGATCTATATAATTACCTTTAAAAAGCTCCACTGAATTGAGAAGGGATGGCCAACTAAAACCCCCCAACACTAACCCGCAAGAACTCTCCCCAGATCATCTGTTTAAAACTGAATCCTCCAGTGGAAAATGCCCTACATGGTGCCCTTCACATTCATACCAACCGCTTGCCGGATGTGCCATCGTAAAACCAGATCACATATGCGGTGCGGATTGCTCCGGTCACGGCATGCTGGATCGAGAATGCGACCGTCCAACCCATCGCCATCAAACCCAAATTCAACTACCTTATACCCATCGTCAGGGTTGACCGAAATTAGATATTGATCAAACCGTTGGTGGACACCTGACTTGAGGAGAAATCCATTCTGGGGTGAATTGATCCTGAAGGCTTGCGGGAACTCATTCATATCAGTGATAAATCACCCATAGCCACATCTCTTCCAAATGCTTCCACTTGATAGCCGACAAATATGGGCGGCCTCATAGGAGACCCAGTCCCCCGCCTCCATCCACAATTCTGTATTCGGAATACCAGATATTACGCAAGAGGGGAGTTGGTTCTTTAAATGGTCGTACAGCGGAACGAGACAGATTCATGGCGGGTTCGGAAAGGGTATTGTGAGCTCGGGGGGGGAGGGGGGGGTATTTGCTTCAAGGAGGTTGGATTGATTCAAGGGATCGTGTGTTTAGTTGGGAGGCTCTCAGTTTAGAAGAAAAGACCGCCAAAGGGAACCTTGACACAAATAAATTGCACAGAATGCATTACGCCCCATGTTTACTTCTAATAGTCCTTAGTGCTAGAGTGTGGGGTGTCGCATTAACTTCTACCTAGGTCTTTTAAATCTCAATTAAACACTTGCTTCAAACAAGTTCATATGGTACTGCGCTCACCACTATGGTATCTCCTACTGAAGCATAACCTTCAATGAACGCATGGCCTACTGCTGTACCTACAACTCTTTTAAACCCTTATTATTGTATAAATTGCAAGGATCCCAACTTGATACCTCTTCCGAGCTAATACAGGCTAACTACAAACAACAAGATCAAGTTTAAACTAGAGTAGAGTAAAGTCCCAGTATTTCTTCTATAATTCATTATTAAGTTTTTCTGATATATGTTGAGCCACATTTCCTTCCTCCATGCAGCCACATGCTAGTCACTAGCCTTGCTTTAGCGCCCGTCCGACTCTAACCAGATTCTACTGTAATCGTGCCAAGTTTGCCGCGTCGGCCACAACCCCCGAATGTTCGCTCGCTCACAACCGGGGACACTCTAAAGAGTGCCTGACAGCTCAAAGGTAATTTACAGCTCAACAGTAATTTGTAGCTTAGCAGAGAAACCCTGTAATAAAACCCCAACTTAGGGCCTAAACCCACTTTGTCAGAGAATTTTGTTGCTGAAAACAGCATTTGTTTTACAAGGAGGATTAGCCCAAGCACAAGCCGTTTCTTGATGAGATCAAGGCAAAGGCATAGTAGATAAAGGCCAAGATAAAGGCCAGTGCAACAGCTGAGGCAAAAGCCAGAGCTACTATTCAAGCATATAAGAAGAAAGTATCTAGGCTTATTATTAAGGGAATTAAGCAACATGTCAAGTTGCAGAATTAGATGTGGAATCAAATGCTAGTTTAAAATGTTATGTTACGCTACAAAGCTGTGGTGAGCCACAAATTCATGCTAAGCCACAAATTACCGTTGAGCTGTAAATCACCTTTGAGCTGTCAGGCACTCTTTAGAGTGTCCCCGGTTGTGAGCCAGCGAACATTCGGGGGTTGCGGCCGACGCCGCAACCTTGGCACGATTAAGGTAAGGACCATCTCTTCTGATGTGGAAAAACAAAGAAGCTCTTGGCGTTTCCATTATTCACGCCAACTCAACCGACCTCATCCCAACCAACCCTTTCTCAACCGACCTTTCTCAACCAACCCTTTTTCTACTGAATCCACCTTCACACCTTAACCTCACAGATAGGCCATTGAAAACCATCAAATTATCCAATGGCTCTCTCGCGCTCTGGACTCCGCAATATTAATATTTACGATGCCATGCATCCTGATGTCGCCCTAGGAGGTCTTTGTCAAAACGGTTCGATAACGGAGGAAAACTTTCTTTCATTTCTCGAAATCCTTCTTGTCATTCCCGGAGGTACTCTGCGTGTTCAGGCTCGGGCTTGTGGCCACATTGTGACTAGAGTCAACACTCCCCTTGCAACTGGAGCATACGATATATATTGTAATGGTATGTACAGTACTCACTCGTATTTTTTTTTGCCAAGAATGCCTCCACCAGCCGATATTTTGCTGGAGTTCTCACCAAATATTCGGCTCACGGTGAGTACAAGGGGTGTGATAAAGTCCCGCAAACACCTCACCGCTACTCCTATTTAAATTCCACAAGGCCCAAACACCCCAACCTTTCCCTGCGCACAAAGTTCCCCCACCCCCTCCAAGGCGCAATTACTAATTTTCTCAGGTCCGATCAAAATTAGCAACGAGCCTTCGGTGCACCGGCTTTTCTCTCGCAGCCTCTCTGGCAAGGACACTGGATTCCGTGATGAAATCCGTGCTCGTGATCGAAAATGCGTTATTTCCGGAGTTAAAAATCCAGCGCCTTGTATTCAAGCTTTCGATTGGATTTCCTTCGAGGCGGCTCACCTCTTCCCAATCTCCGCAGAGACCATTTGGAGGCAGAAGAACTATGGACAATGGATTACCAATATGGATGATTCTCCCAGTTCTTGCAAGCTCAATTCATCCCAGAATGGATTCCTTCTCCGCTCACATATCCACCAAAAGTTCGATCAGTATCTAATTTCTGTTAACCCTGACGATGGCTACAAAGTAGTTGTGTTTGACCCCGATAGTGATGGGGTTGATGGCAGAATCCTTGATCCAATTTGCCGAGACCCAACCAATCCTCACTGCATCTCCGATCAACTGCTAAGGTGGCACTTCCGCCAAGCTGTCCTCTCTAATATGAGAGGGTCCGGGGAACCAATCCCCGAGCACGATTTTCCGGAAGGAACCGATATCCTCACTGAGATCCTTACCGGTCCGTGTGGGCAAGAGAGATTTGAGATGGAGATGGGTGCTAGATTAAGAGGACTTTCCTAAAGGTATTAGCTTCCACCCCAACGCAACCGCTCTCCCGCAGAGATAACCTTACTAACAGAATTGATACTAGAGGTTTATGAAGGCCGAAGCTAATCCTACATATTTGGATGCTTGAACTGGAACTTGAAACGATTGTATGTCGTCGTAGCTAGAGGAGCCGCAAGAAAGCCATAATTAAATTGTTGCTTTGTTCTGTTTTTTTCTCAAACCTTGTGATCCGCTAACTCTGGTGATAAATTCTTAAACCTACCTCAGCCCGGGTATAAGCTACATCTGACTCGCCCGACCCGAATACAAGCCGAGTGGCTCAGAAATCTCAAGTTGTTCCACAAGAAGCTATAGACCCAATTGTTGCAGAGGTGCTATATTGTCTGGCGTATGATTATTGCACTGTTTACCATTTCCTCAAACCACCCACCAGTCGCTTTTCATGTTATGCCCGCTGACTCACACTCACTTGTTCATTGACCCTACTCCTCCTAGTCTACCGTAAAAACTCGAAAAGAAGAAACATGTGCTAGGACGTTGGAGTTACCTCTCCTGGTAAGGCGCATTGTATATCCCGTTTATTTTGTCTCAACTGGGGGCTGAGTTTGCTGCGTTTTCCCCTCGCGTAGCTCAGAAAAGAAATTCCAACGTCCTAGCACAGGTTTCTTCTATTTGAGTTTTTACGGTATTGCATTCAAACAAAGACTTTCTTGCTTGAACTTATTATTTTACCGGATCATTCAGGACACTCAGTGAATTCCGACCCCGCTCTACCCTCTTGCCCCTTCCAGAATATCTTTAAAATTTCCTGTATTACTTGACATCGTAGCTCCCTTATTCTGACTCCGAACAGAGGTCGTACCTTTTACAGTTTCCTTTTTTCAGCATAACATAACCTAGTCTATGCAATCCATTCATTCAGATGGCTCCGGGACTCGAGAGGAACTGAAAGAAGCAGATCCTAAACACCAGGAGATTACCAGTCGAATAAAGTAAAAAAAGGTTATGCATTAGTATTTTTACCTGTATATTAGGCATCAAAGGTTCGGTTATGTTGGAGCACTCTGTGTCCTACTAGACTCAAAGAATTAGCAGTGAGTTGCCGCGAGTGGAATTTGACCAGTAAATGTGGTATCATACCAATAATAGTACCGCCCCCTCCAAGTGACCCAAATTGTGGGAACCCTCGCCGAAAAAACCAGTCACTTGTAAGAGACACATGTAGTTACCAAAATCTGAAAAGACTTGTATTAAAGTACCTCATAATCCCATTCAAAGTCGTCCATGCTAAACGACTTACTCAAACATTCTCCATTTTGCATGCATCCGCAAAGCATCTTCTGTTACTCGTCACCCCTCAATTGATTTGATCATAACAACACTTCCTCGATTCACAGGTCAGCTATCATACTATCATGTCCCTACCCGATAACCATCCCCAAACCGTGCAGAGTCACATCACTGAGGATCCCGTGCGAGGTGGCTGCAGAAAATTTCCGCGTTTGAAAGGTAAGCTGCCTTAATCCCCGACCAGAACAGGATCGAATATCAATCCCCAGCAGAGCTTATCCGTGCGATCCTGACGACGATCGATTCCAGGTCGGCTGAGCAATACTTCCTATATTTCTACGGTATCACCCATGGTCACTTACTCCAGATCGATCGAGCGTATTTTGAATGTAACATCCGGGCTACCGTGCACTTCACAACCCAAAATAGCTTTAGTGCTCTAATCTGTCGGATATTGGCTGGTGGAGGCACCGTGACATCTCCCCTAACCTCGGGATACAGATCAAGTTTAAGATAGCTTCCATTTCTGGCTACACTTTTCACTCGATTAACTGGTCCCGTTGAAAACGATTTGAGAATTGTGACGTCCGTAGCAAAGAAGGACATGGGGCATATAAACCTGCCACTCATGGGGCAACGTGTGAATGGCCTTCAGTGGTGGTTGAAGTTGGGTATTCAGAAGCACTTGTCTTCCTTCGTTTAGATGCAAAGTGGTAGCTCATCAATTCTGCCTGCAAAACACGATTTTGTTGTAAATCCCCGGCGCTCTCCAGATTCCAACACCCACAACTCCGCGGCATAGAAGGTGCTAGAAAGATCGGAGGAATCCCCATGGCCTGACAAACGGTGATGGTGCGAGAAGAGGGGTTGATGATTCACTGGGCGGGGTAGAAAAGAGGGGAAACCGGAGTAGTGAACATTGCGTGATAACTTATGGAAATGGCGTGAGAGTGTTGAGCAGATGCTTGGAAGACTGAAGAATAATTGTGTATTTAAAGACTCCTCGCCCGTCATTATAGAGAGGCAGGTCAGGAAGAAAGTTATAAGTTAGTCTTTGATATAGTCTTTTGCATCCCCGAGCACTCCTTTTTGTTATCGCTGCACCGTCCATTCGCCACATTTTTGCGAGATTTGTGGCAATAGTCTAGCTAATTACTGACCCATGTGCCTTGCACATTGACTATTGGGGTGTGGTTGGATCGGAAGATTGGTAAACGGGGCAGGCTGCCGCCCCGCTACCAGACTGTCTGCCGCTCTTCGATATCGATTCCAAAGGGAGTGTGGCATCCAGATCCTCTCGGCTGTGCATTCCCTATTTCTGTATCTTTGATGAGCCTAATGCGAGTGAGTCAGATGCCATGTTGACCAATGCTGAACTCTCTTCCTTTGCGCTAAGGATGTTTCGGCAGATGGACTGATCGGTAGAACACCTACGTGCCAGGGCCGGGGTGGGCAAGTTATGAAATGTTTTCCTCAACTTTTTGCCCTTTTTTTATATCTTTTCCTTACTTCACTCCTGTCATCGATTGTGCTCAAAACTTTGCTTCCACCAAGCCATCCCAATCAATCATGGTTCCCATCACCCGTTGATACAAACTCTGGCTCTTCACTTGAGCTCTTCCACTTCCCACATAAAACCTGCTTTAACGATCATTACCCCCAGATTGATTATTTTCATGCCTTCATCCCCACTGCTCCAGTGATAAAGCATGATGCCACAACCCGCGACTCCAGGGCTTTTGTTAGATTTAAGTATAATATTCCTTGGAATTTGTTCCAATCCCAAAACTCATAATATGCGGGTGCCTATCATACCTTTCTCCTCCCTCCCCAAAAACCCCCAACCCCCGCCCTTCAGCACCCTACTCCCCTTTTCAACCTTAATTTGTTCAGCCCTGTCCATATGATATTAAATAGTTCATTCACCCCACTCTTTTCTCCCTTCTTAAGCCTCTTCTTAAGCTCCAACACCTTCCTCGCCGCCTTGTCACCATCCTGGGAACAACCTCCCTCACCAAACCCTTCCCCAACTCCTTCCTCACCTTCTCACACAGTACTCTACAAGCCCTTACCTCGATCTTGCTCACGTCGATCCCCATGGTGCGGGCTTCACCTGGATGACCACGGGGCCCTAGCCTGCAGTGGTGGGCATCTCCGAGGACAAGATTTCCGGCATTGCGGTTGAGAAGAGTTCGGAATCGTTGAGCTTGCGCTTTTGGTAGGGCTGCCGGCGCTCTGTAAGAATATTACCCAAACATCATTCGCTTCTTTAATCGGATGTCTCCTCCGCATGGTTCATTTTTTTCTTTCTATCACTCGCCTCGTGAATGCTGTCTGGTGAATCTGCGGTAGCCTGCCATAAAGTACAGTTTTTTATTGCACGCCATGCCAACTTACTCTTCTTCCAGAATGTGACTTCTCTATTCATGGAAGATACGAGCGAGCCCGTCTACCCAACTGTCAAACTCGTAGATTGCCCTCATGACTTTCCATATCTTCCTGGGGGTGGTGCGAGCGAGCGATTTGAGCAGAGGCATTCCTGTTATTTACCCCAGGCAGAAACTAGTAAGCTGAGTGAGGGACGACCGCTGGGAATTTTCTTCAGTTTATGGAGACCATTCTTTCCCTCTTCATCTATTATCTATTTTGTGAGATGATTGTTTTGATTTATCACAGTGAGCCCGTGTTTATTTTTCAGCTTTAATTGCCAGTTTTACTTCTTCTATCTTCTCTTGTGGGTTATTAGCACCCGAATCCTGAAAGCCAAGCTGGTCAACACCCGAAAGAGAATGCCGGAAGGGGAAGACCTGCAACTGCACCTGGCTGCTTCCGACTACACATTCTAAAATGCCTCAAGTCATATCTATTGATTCCAATTCCACTTATCAGTGGAGGTACGACATCACGACACCATGTGCCAAACAAGAGGACCAGCGATCACTCACTATCCCCATCATATCTTCCTACTTCACCCCTTATTCCCCAAAGGTCAGGCTCAGCCTCAGGCTTTTGAGCCCGGATCGGTCCCTGGGTTCTCATACTTTCTTTCCCCTTACCTCATGAGCACCAATTAACAAAAAAACAGAATATTGAATAGCAAGACGATCAGAGAAAACTCTTTTCAGATAGGCCTCTAAGGTATACTTCTTACCGCTGCACAATGCGTTAATTGCCCATCGCTCAAACCCATTTACCATTCGCACCACATCAGTAGCTTCCCCATCTTAGAGAGTTTGGAATATGATTACTTACTTACCAATGCACCCTTGGATTATAGAAAGCACCAAAACCTGAACAACTCAATTGAGGTCTGGGGGGGGGCAACCCTCCTGTTCCATCCCTGCCCCATCATCATATACGATGCCGGTCTCGCTTTCAACGCCCATTCCATATACAAGTTCGACTCGGAAACACTAGTTGGGATAGATCACCTGTTTACCCAAGGCATATTCTGGGCAATGGAAAACTGGTATTAATAGTGACAGCCGCTCAGGATTGAAAATCTACTCCCGAGCACAAGGCATATCCACTGGTTAGGCTCTATGATTCCTCCCGAGGGCTTTCGTTCCCTTTGTTTCACAAGATCTCTAAGTCGAGATCGGCTGACACGGATGGGAAATCACGAAACATCACTCATTCCATCACCTGTCTTCCGGGTTGGCAATGCCTGAGCTTGTGGACAGTGGTACGAGTATGTGCTCGCCACTCACACAAGCGTTGAAGGGGCTTCTCCCTTAGATTCTCCTTCCTTACCTTCTGCTTTCTTTCCTTTATTTTCCTTTCTCAAGCTATGTCACCTCTCCTTAATCCACTTAAGGCAGATTCCTCTCGTTCGACTGAACCCCTGAACCCATTCGCTTCGCTCTACAAAATCCTTCGGTCCGGTCATGATCTCCATCACTAACAGCGCATCTGTTCCCAGCAGGCCCCCGACATCCGCCCTTGGATGCCCTGCTGTCCTGCCCCTACCCGCGTAGAGCACTGTCCCACCCTATAGGGGCTTGCCCTCTAAGCCCAAAACGTCTGTCCTGGGATTTCTCTCCCCTGGGCTGACTGACAGACATGGGTCAGTTTCGTCTGGAGCATGGAAACTCGCCCAGCCGGGCCTCGTGGCCCCCTCGGCCCTTCCGGAACACCAATAATCTTGCCCGCCCGTTGGCTGGTAGGGTCCAACTGAAACCACGGCATACCATGTCTGCTGAGCCATATGAATGGAGGTTTTATTCGGGCCTTCCTTAGCTGTCAAACACCGGAATGATTAACCTTCGGGACTCGTCATGAGTAGTTGTTGTGATGAGTTCTGGATAGGAGAAGTACCCAGTGGACAGATGAAGAAGGACAAAGAGGTCGAGGAGGAAACATGTATATATTTATCGGAGATGTGCCTTGCTTATCAGTATATCTTTGGCCGAGCGGGGGGTTTAAATACAGAGAACTTCATCACCCATCTTCGCTGGCGGGAATCCTTCCAGAGACAATGCTGTTCCCCACCACGCACTGTGTTCTGACCCACTACTCGCGTTGCTCCCCGAGCACTTCCGGCCATGTCTGCGAATCCTTATACTACTATACAAACCCGGCATACTCGCCCCTCCTCCGTGATCGATAATGACTGACAAAGAAAGTAGTAACAAACAATTAAGAAGAATAGGGAAGGTACGAACACACAATATGTTTGGCCACGCAGTGATCACCGGTGATTTCCAGCAGTAGTGTCATCTCTCAAGGCCATGTGACTGATACTCCGACCATTTATAGGGATGCCACCAATCTTCGTACCCCACCAACACTCAGACAACCCCGCATCAGACCCCGCCCATAGCCGCCCAAGCATTACCTTCTCCCCTTCCGACCCACCTGCTCGCAATCCCGTAACATTTTTAAAACGGACTCGCATTGCATACTACAAAAATTCTGAGTCTTAGCCAAGTTTGGCTATGAGCAACAACAGCCTCTTTTTTTTACAAACATCATGACATTTCAAGTACCTCTCTCGACCAACCCACGATGCCTATTAGGGAGCCGTATTTCTAGTTACCTAATGGTGAAAGCAGAAAGGCCACGCAAAAAAAGGAATAGACGGAGAAACCCAAAGCTCCCCGAATTGAGATCGCGGAGCTCAACACCGCGGGGTAGAGAAGGCACTATTTGAGATACAATTCAACCAGGATCCCCTGCGAAGGCACCGTTAGGACGGTGTTCCTTGACAGTATTGTTCACTCTCAGAGCACTGCAGACGACTTCCCAACTTCCCTACTTGCTGACTATTTTGCTTTTCCTGAATCCATACTTGTTGAAAATTCACGAAGGTTCCATGTCTTGGACATAGTCGGAACACTGATGGTGGACGACCAAGAAGAATTCTATTTCATGATGGTTGCAAGATGAGGCGTATGTATTAGGGGGATTTAGCTGGTTCGGCAAAGGAGGCGCTAGGGTAAGAGAAGTGGAATGATCGCTGAGTAGGGCTTCTGGTGGACAAAGGGTGGTTAGGCAAGAGGGCCATTAGGGTAACAAGAGTGGAATAGTGTATGTTTGATATCATATCATCTCTATGAAAGATTTCAGAATAATAGTCCATTTAGGTCACTTGGGCTACAATCGCCCAGTTATCATATGAAATTTTAAAATCACACTATTCCCAATTAGTCTCCTAACAAAACATTTCATCCTCTATTTTTCCCTTCTACCAGTGTCAAAACCATATCCGTCCTGGCTAATTCTACTTCAGTAAATGGCCTAGATATTTGGCTTTATATTCCACTTCAGATATCCATTACAGGACCATCCATATTTTTTGAGTAACATTTAAAGACAAGAGAGCTTCTAGGCGGGCATTTACCCGCCTAAGGGTGACCGAAAAGTCTACGGGTATTCACGCTAAACTCGTTGCAGAGTTGTCTTGGCATAGCGAACAATGCGCCGAACCAGCTAAATCCCCTATTAGAAGAGCGATGGCATGTTTGGTTTAGGAGTTAGAAGAAGGAAGAGGGACCGGGATGTTTTAGGAATTGGCACTAGGGAAGGCGGCAAGTTAGGGATTAGGTTAAAAAAAAGCAGGCATGAGGACAAAAGTATGAAGAGCTCGATCCATTAAACTCCTACTCGAAGTCAATTTTCCAGTTTTTATCACGTGTTCACGGTTCACACCATTCCAATGGAGAAAGCAATGCAAGATCTGTACTATGAGTTGTAGGGAAACTCGTTCCTTATTATCCAAGAGTTTATGGTGCAGGTTCTTCTTGCTAACTAGGGATCGACCCGGGGTACAAACTCCCGGTGGGATCTTCAGCAAGGGAACCTTTGCGTCACCAAAGTTTGAACTGAAGAGGGATATGAAACCCCCGGCCGTCCACCTCATTTTTGTTTTCCAAATGTGCCCGGCCGCCATAACTAATACCCGCCGTCGGTGGACCCCCCCTGAAGTCTTTACCTACACTCTAGTCCTTACCCACACCCTACAGTCCTCTGGTATCAGACCCCCTATAACGCCCCACGCAATCACAGCCTGCCATCCCCCCTGTCGTCAGCCCAAGCGACCGCTTTCCCGCTTGTCTCACTATATAGTACTAAAGAAGGCCTACTGTGTAGGTCCCGACAGTCCCCCGAGTAATTTTCCCTGCACAGGACCACGGCTAACGGTCCCGTCCCCTCCCGTCTTCTTGGCATCACCCCCTCCGTCCCGTTGGGACCCCTGGACAGTTCGGAACACTGCACACCACTCCCAAGAGAGATGACATCTAATGATATCTGGGTCGTAGGTTGAATGGGGCACGAGGCTAGATATGATGGATAGTAGTCAGGAGGCAGACATCCTAAAGAAAATTCCCGCCTTATCCCTTCTTGTTAGACCATTCATGAAACACCTTACTGAACCTTCCTTAGTCTTTTTGAAACTGTAACTCCTGGGAGGTGAAAGATCTTTCACCCAAACAGGCATGCCATTGGGGAAGGCAGATCCTAGTGATAAAGGACCTGATCATCTAGTTAGAAATGTCATGCGAATTTGAACGTCTATCTTGTGCCCAAGTGAATTGCCCAATTCTAATCAATCTCTACCAATTATTTTACACATTTACTCCCTCTACTCAGCTTGATTCCACACACTTGGCATGGCAGCTTTGATGTGGATCACTCACTTGGAGCTCCCCTCTAGGTCTGATGAATTCTGCTCCGCAATAGCGTTGAGATAGGATCGTCGAAGCATAATTGCCAGTCATTTCGTCGATAGGAACATTGCTTGCCTTTTGTCGGGGGCTTGTTGTGGTGGACAAGAAAACATCCACTATCCAGTTAATTCACCTTACCGTTTATAGTACCTCCGGGTGGATCCCAAGCCCTTCGGTACAGCTCAAAACACAATACGAGAAACCTGCTTAAGTTACCTAAATTCGGAGCAGGCAAAGACGCTCTCGACAAGGCCCACTCTTGATCTCCGAGGAACACCTTTTCTCGAGTATGATATTTTGCATTGGGGATTCCGCGCAAAATGAGACTCTCACATTGACCAAAATTACTTGTGATAAAGTTCTTTGGTGATTACAATAACCACACATCCACTAAAGTCCGCTTGAAAGCGCAGGCGTGGCATACTTACAATGATCATATCGATAATCTCGCTGTGTTCAGTAAGATACACCGTCCATCCATTTTTGGGGTGGATGAAATTGCAATTGATTTGGTATGATAGATGCAGAGAGTTGTGATATCAACCAAAATGAGGGCGTGGGCAATACAGGGCTGTTAGGAATGGACACGTGAGAGTGGTGAAAATGCAACTTGGATGGGAGGAAGTCAACCCGGACACGTGATCCTGTAAGATTACATAAGAGTGATTGCATGCGTAACTGCGTTGTGGCCCTTTGCCCTGGAAGTGTGTGTGTGCGGGTGTAGGGCGGTGTATGTCACTGCGTTTGCTGGGTTTGTTTTAAATCGCTAATCCCGTCACCAACGACGCTGCCACCACACCACCACCACCTCACCAGCATTTTCAAACCTTTATTCTCCCTCAATGTCTTCAGCTAATCAATCGATGGGTAACCCGGGTAAGATGCCCGAACGTCAGCCGTCCGCAGGGTGTTCCGATACTCCACCGTTTAACCCTGATGCGAACGGGAGTGGCTCGATGTTTCCGGGTCCTCCTGCGATGGACAACGGGAGTAAGGTACCCATGCATATGGGCGTTTCACCTGATGCTGAGACTCCAACAATCAACCCGAATTCAAGTGATACCGGCGGTATCGCTGACATTTCGGCCGGCGACAATTCAAGTCAGCAGTGCCCAACCCAACACCCCTCCGCACCCCCGCAGCATGATACCATGAGGTGTCAATGCTATTCCTGTGTGGTGAAAAAGATCCAAACCGATTTATTTCTCGAGGCAAAGACGAGCTATGACGCGTGGTTTGATCTCAAACAGAAGACAAGCCAAGAAATTAACGAGATGTCCAAGGAAATTGCCAGGCTGACTGTTGGTTCCCCACCTCCAATTTCTTCCGTTATTTCTAATTTCTATTTAATTTAGGGTGCGGTTATGTACGAAAGGAAAGAACTCATGAGGTCAAAGGGACAATTCAACATCGGCGGCGCATTGGGTAAACAGTTGTCATACTTATCAATTTGGTTGTTACTAATATTCAGCTGTAGGACGGATTGTGTTTCAGGCCAACCTGATGAAAAAAATCACGACCGATCGCGAATCCGGGGTTCAGGCTGGACTCGATGCACTCGCTAAGACTCCAGAATTCATTCAGATTCTCCAGGAGGAAGTAACGGCCAGGGACCTTCAACTCGAAGCGGTTACCGAGTGTATTCCTGATATCTATTACGAAGCATCCAAACACGCACTCAGTAATGATTTTATAATTACTATTTACAAGGAGGAGCATACAATGGAAGAACGTGCTGTACTTGCCACTTTCCTGAGGATGCAGCGTGAGTGGCCGCATGGGCTTCGGTGGAAGGAGGGGAGGAAGGGAAGGGAAATCAACCACTGAGTGAGGAAATTTGTTTTATAGAGCCACAAGTTTCCTGCCTGTCTCAATGTGCTGAGGGGGAGTTGAATAGTGAGGCGCTGAAAGGGACCCTGTTGTTGTTCATAGCAATAGAAAATTAGGGGCTTAAATAATACGTGATGAAAACTTGAACGTTGTAAAGAATCTGATATTGTATAGGGTCTCATGAGGGGTGGGGATAGCCATACCTATAGTAGGATTTTAAAGCCGCTTGTATGGTATAAATCAACAGGCCCCCAATACCGGTTGATAGAACATCCTGGAGAGGATAGCATGTGGTGGAAATGCAATTACCCGATGGATAAGTCGCATCGAATACCCGTATTGCAGCAGATGGTCATGTAATATCACTCACTTAATGCACCAAAAATAGTTCGATACTTGAGAACCCTTTTCCACCATCCCTACTGTCGCAACCACATAATCTATGGAAACAATGGGGTTAAGATAGGAAAAATAGTTGACGTCAAACTTTGTACTAAATTGTTGTCCCCAATGGAACTTGTGGTTTTTATCCGGTACCATCTTCTATTTTGAACAATTATTGACTTTCCTTCCCCTCGCGATTCGTTTCCGATATCTCATTAACTTATTCCCCCTCTTTGTAACTCAATGGGAGCCACGAATACCATATGGCTGATTGGACCTTGCAGTCATCTAATACGCCAGTCCAATTGATATTATAATTCTGGGATCATTATCCTGCGCTCGAACCCACTAGCACCCATAGTTTCCTGTATTTCATCGCCGTTACCGGTATCCACCGACATTCCCCCGCCGTCCCCCGCCGTCCCCGGTCGTCATTCAAAGTCCCCTGTCGTCCCCCACCGTCCGCTGCCGTTTACTCTAATTCCAGCACTCCGCCCCCAGTCTTCATGCACCCCCACACATTATTGTCTCAGGTTTCCGGTCCCGTCGTCCTAGGTAATAACGGCCGTCTTTAGATTTTGCGGACGGGGACGGGACATTTTCCGCCGTCCCGCCCGGTCCAGGGGTCTTGGCAGTCCGTCCTCCGGGCCCTGTCGGGCCCCTGGACGGTTGGGAACACTGCGTCAGTGCGTAGATAGTCGGACAACCGTGTATGGTTGGACTTTCTTTTTGCTCTGATTTTTTCTTTTCCTTTCTTTTCTCTTGCTCCACCCTGGGTGAAGGCTTGAGAATTAGCTTAGGTGAGTTGAATTAACTACGAAATGTGTAACTACTTTTATCATACAGATTTTCTCATCAGTGACTGTGATGGGCTTATGGTTTCCGGCGCTTCTGAGGGTAGGTGCCCTTTCCCGATTTTATTCTTTTGAGTGCCTCTGGAACAATTATTAGTCCTACCTGGTGGAGGCGCATTCCTACTCTCGATAGCGATATCGATCGAGGAAGGAAGTTATCGAAGGCTTTGTCCCGGGTACACTGCTACCAGCGTCCGGAGCTCCACGCAGGTTGAGCGCACATTTGGTATTAGCCGGTCCGAATTGAGATTTCTATAGAACTGATACTGGGTTGGTTTCACTTTACTCATGCTTGTTAAGCCGCTGAAAATTGAGTGTGCCCCGGTAGCCGTAGTCGACTTGACCTTTTGGTGTTGTTCGGACGAAATTTCACCTCAATATTCGGATTGGACCAGTCAAGCGAGCAGGGGAACAGGAATCTTAGTACCATATCAAAGAGCATTACACTACAAGGTTAGTCAACAGGGTTCATTTAAATCCAACAAGTTCGGAACTTGATTTCCCAAACCTCCGAGTCCCCCGCTGCGAGTGAGAGTATCACACCGACGATGTTCCGTTCCCCACAAAGGTAACCAAATGATTTTTGAATCTATTCCCTGAACCCCGCAGGGAATTTCCGCAGAATTTATAACCTGTAGTGGTTAGGCGAGGTTATGTACAACACCAGACTCGGGAAATAGGTAGAATCGCACACTTTATTCGACAGATGTGAAGCACTTAATTTTAGCCCCCCCCCCATAGCCCAGTTCCCGTAACTCGGTCTTAACTTCAGCGATCCGCTCGACTAGAAGCTTTATAGGTCTCATCCTTTTACTACCAGCATCACTACGCTACGCTAGTGGGTGTCTCAGAGAAATGATATTCTCATGTTGTATACCTCGGCAACCTGAAAGGGTAGGACATTATCCTACGTGAGAAATCGCTCATATAGCGCATCATTAATGGAATGGTCGACTTGACATTCTATGTCATCTCCGTTTCCGATAATTTGAAAACTGTGGGATTAACGGTGATGCAGAAATATTGCGCTTCTGAGTTTCCTTAGTGCTGATGGGGTTAATCTAATGACTCTAACCTCGAGAATATCGATGACGCAGGTAGGAACTACCGGTATGATATCTCGCCAGAAAAGAATTAGAGTGATACCAATTACATAGATCAGTCAGTTTCCTTGCGTCCTGGAGAATACACCCGACGAACTGCTCTATTGAGAACACAAGTAGCGGATATCTTGAGATAGCCTGCCACGTGTTGCTGCTCCCATAGATATTTCTAGAATATAATCGGGACTCTTTTTAGAATGCCTGCCTACAGACTAGGATGATATCTAGCGTCGTGCCATAATCACACATTTGTGGTGGTATCCCCCCAGAGAGCTCGAGGATCATCACACCAGAACATTAATACAATGTTACCACCAACACTCTGGAGATATCACCTCTCCTTGGAGTGATGTGTATAGCGTTACTCTTCCAGAAAGATCCTGTCCCATTTTCATCCTGAATGTGTTGTCTGACTGTCATGGATATTCTAGCCCCTAAGGACTTTTTACAGAATCTGGGTTTGGCTAATTAAGTAGCACCACTCAATATTTTACTGCCATGTGGCTATCCCCGGCCCTTTTGAGACCCTCTACCATATCAGATTCTTTACAGCGTGCAAGTTTTCATCACGTATTATTTAAACCCCTAATTTTCTATTGCTATGAACAACAACAGCGTCCCTTTCAGCACCTGACCAGTCAACCCCCCCTCAGCACGCTACACATAGAGACAGGAAAGACCCGTGTGACATAGCAAAACAAATTTGCTAACTCAGTGGTTGAGTTCCCTTCCCCTTCTCTCCCGCTCCCTCCACTGAAGCCCATGCGCCCACTCACGCTGCATCCTCAGGAAAGCGGCAAGTACAGCACATTCTTCCACTGTATGCTCCTCCTTGTAAATTGTAATTATAAAATCATTACTAAGTGCGCGCTTGGATGCTTCGCAAGAGATGGAAGGGATATACTCGGTAACAGCTTCGAGTTGAAAGCCCCTGACGGTCACTTCCTGCTGAAGAATCTGAATGAATTCTAGAGTCTTAGGGAGTACATCGAGTCCATCCTGAACCCCGGATTCGCGATCGGTCATGATTTTTTTCATGAGGTTTGCCTGATACACAATCCGTCCTACAGCTGAATATTAGTAACAATCAAATTGATAGGTATGACAACTTCTTACCCAATGCGCCGCGGATGTTGAATTGTCTCTCTGACCTCATGGGTTCGTTCCTTCCGAACATAGCCGCAGCCTAAATTAAATAACAATTAGAAATAGCTGAAAGAATTGGAGGTGGGGAAACAACAGTCAGCCTGGCTATTTCCCGAGACTTCTCTTCTGTTTGAGCTCAAACCACATGTCATAGCTCTTCTTTTCCTGCTGAAATAAATTTGTTTGAATCCTTTCCACCAGACAGGAATAGTATTGACACCCGATGATATTATGCTGCAAGAGTTGTGGTGGTGAGGAGAGAGGTTGAATTAGGCACGGCTAGCTTGAATTACCGCCAGACGAAAGGTCAGGGATACCGGCGATACCATTCGCATACGGGCTGATTGCTAGAGTCTCGGCATCAGGTAAAACCCCCATGTGTTTAGGTACCTTACTCCCGTTAGCCATCCCAGGAGGACCCTGAAGCATCGAGCCACTCCCGCTCGGACCAGGGTTGAACGGTGGAGCACCAGAACACGCCGCCCAGGGCTGAAGTTCGGGCATCTTACCTGGGTTACCCATCGATTGATTAGCTGAAACCATGGAGGGAGAATAAACTTTTGGAAATGCTGGTAGTGTAGTAGTGTAGTGTGTAGAAGGGTCGTTAGTGACAGGATTAGCGATTTATCAAAGCAGAAGCAAGTCTAGAAAACAGAGTGACATACACAGCCCTACACCCACGCACTTCCAGGGCAAAGGGCCACAACGCAGTTACCCATGCAACCTTTCTTATGTAATCTTACAGGATCACATGTCGGGGTTGACTTCTTCCCATCCATATTATAAGAGTTCGCAGTATTGAGGCAGTTGGTGCTATATTGATAGCATATTTAGACCGCTTCTAGTTTTTGTTTGCTTCCACTGTTGATGGAGAGGAGCTGTTCAGTATTGTTGGTGATGTTGGTGGGGGTGGAAGATTCAAATCTTTTGTTAACCTCATAAGCCCGTGGATGGAGAGCTGGGTCAAGTGAAACCGGAGCAGGGGCCCATTAAAACAGCCTGGCAGGGCAGGCGGCTCCTAAGCACGAAGGTCAATTAAATGAGCCAAATGTCAGAAACTACTGTTCCTGTCCCTATTATTGGCACTGGAGGTATGGCATCGTAGACTATCACACTAGTCTCTCACTACAGTACTCAAGTATAGTACATTCTGTCCTACTAACAAACACTCCACTGTGCTAGAGGTAGAATAACTCAATTTATATCAACAAACCAACACTTCTGAGCAGGTTCTTGGCGCAAACTACAACCACTACACACAGTAACAATATCGCCTGTTCCAGCTTCAGATATGGTATACCTAGAGGCAAAAACACAGTTAAAATATTTCGGGGCTGGAGTTTACTAAAAGTGTTCAAGTATTTTCGCCCTCTGGTGTATACCCTATTTTCCTACTTAATATCATAGGATCGCTCCCACTACTCGATACATACTAGAGTCCAGATGAGGAGTCAGTACAGTAGTACCCAGCAGGACTTGACAAATATTGACCTGTACTAGTACATAGTTGTACACTATTCAAGTTCTCTCCCCCTAGTGCTACCTTACACTGCATTTCCTACTTGTTTGGAAAAAATATTAAAAAACTCAACTTCTACAGCTTCTCAATCCCAAAACCCAAAAAGGTCCCATAAAACAAAATATGGACGTTCTAGTAAGATTACATTGCTATCAGAAAGTTAAAAGCAATACTACCATGAAGACTTCAGCCTATAACCTTAACCTTCTCTTTGTAATAGAACTATTTCACCCCTCAGGCCTACAGCGCTTTGTCATTACAAACTCCCAACCTCGACTCAGAGGGGACAAATATGTGTTTTCATCTTGAATGCATTGCACTTGTTGGAAATATTGCGATGAGTGGAAACCCACTAGCACTCCAGCAACATAAAGTGGAGCAGTGACATAGTTGACCACCCTTACCTACCAGAGTAATAATCCTTTCACAACAACTCAGCACTGTAGACACTGGAGGGATCTTATAGGGATTTAATCCATGGGGCATAACTCAACGGACTCAGATAACATGTGGCTAAGTTCATCAAATCTTCATACCTACTCCAAATAGCTAATTTCTTTTAAAGTTTGCATTCCAAGCCTGGATTTATCCCCATCCTGCCCCAGTTTCAGTTCTATTACTTATACCATGCTGAATAGTTCTCATGAAGTATGATATTAGTATCTATATACCACCTATGGTCTCTGGAAAATAAACGACAAATGGCAATAAACAAATGGAAACACACGACGGGAGACAAGAAGTAAAACACCACTGACAAGCTGTAAAACAGGAGGAGCAAAAGTAGAGTCAGGTTAGCAAGAAATTAAATAAATTCTTGAAAAATATCCACCAACTTCCCATTTACCTCATCTATATAGCCTGTCAATCATGGAAATAATGTTGAAAATGTGCAGGTGAGGGGAAGTGCCAAGAAGCTATTGTTCTCTCAAGCTAAGGTGACGAATATGGAATGACAAGAAAGCAGAAGAGGAAGCAAGGCAAGATAGGCAGAGAAATAAACACAGGAAAATCCTTAAGCTAGGGACAAACACCTTATTGATTTTGTTCAGCCAACTTCTGACGAGCTGTGTGCCATTGGATTTAGCAAAGAAAGAAAGTAGAACTAATCCGTTAGAGGAAAACAAAGTAAAACAAAGCAGGTATGCCAGTAACAATAAATGTGAATTATGAGTATAGTGAACGGTTAGTACCAGAAGATGTTAAAACTGAAAAGGCAAATACAAGAACCTTCAATCCTGCAACGAGCTATCACACTATAGACATATTCCAATACTACTCAATTTATTACACCTCTAAGTCATTCTTACCAGCATTATCTCTGACACATCTCAGAACTCCACCCCTTACTAGCTTCAGAATTATTTCCCAAGTGACCCTAGTTTCCCAATGCTGTTGGGCCCTCAGAATTGTTACTAGCAGGGTTATTCCAGCAAACTAGTGATAATTATAGTCTAAAATGAGATACCCCATAGTTCAATGGGCATATCTTAAGAGTTGATAGTAGACAGAATCAACACGCCACTGGCAGAGAAGAGCAAGATCTCTAATTGGCCCCTTTTCACCTTGGTTTCAATCATAACCCAACCTTCTACCCTCTTTTTGATTGCATTGATTCCTGCCTGTCATGAACCAATTTGCCTCAGCAGAATTCCCATCTTTTTTCCAGTAGCAATAATGGCATCTGCATCTTAATATCAGCAAAGGCTATTCACCTGCCCGTCCTACTATTTATCCTACCTATACCCCCACAGATATTCAACATATCGTATCAAATTTGCTGCCCCCCTCCCCCAGGTGCATGTACCTATTCCCCTATTACATATTATAGCAAAATCAGAACTCAGGACTTCACCTTTAACCTGTAAATCTCAACCTGTTAATATGCAATTTGTTCTTTTAGCGTCTCAGCCAAAGGCACTGCCTTCTCAAGCTTTTCCTGAGTTTCTTCCTCCACTTTATTGTGGTTACCTATAAGGGATAAAACATGCTCCAGCTGCCGTTATAGCAGAGCTTGAGCTTGCCAGTTGTAGAATAGGGAGCAGATACTGGGCTATTAGTAGAATGTTAGTAGATGTTTGGACTAGAAACTGAAGGATGGTTCACAGGTTGGTAGATGTGAGAACCGGGAACTTCAAGTTGGATATAAGTCGGGATCATAGTTCATAGCAGTGAGCTGTAATAATCGCATTATTATAGTATATTATGGCCTAACAGCCAACAATGTACATCTTCTTTGTAAGCCAGTGTCCCTTTTCTACCCAAAGAGAATGCCTGATACTATCTCTTCTCATAGTACAAGACTCGCTTGCCTGTCTTGGACCAGAGTTGTCCCAATAGTCTTAGATTGAGAACACGTTCTCTCCAACTATCACACCAGTCTCCAAGTTACACTTCTGATTACTCCTGTAGGTGGGTGGTCAAGGGTTCACTTATAGATTCTCATAGAAGGCATGTATTTGTAAACCGTAAAAGTGTAATTGTATTGCCACTTCTTAGTACAGGAAAGTACTTAGATGGTTGTGTGAAGATTCTATTCACTTGATTGAGACCAAGCCCATATATAGGCATCTTCCCGCAACCCTAACCATAGTGACTCTTCATCTCTTGTTACCTCTATGACTCATAATGAGTCATAGTCTGCAATCCATCAGCTGACTCTCCTGAGTCCACTGTACAATATCTGTTAACCACTCATAATCGCATAAAACAAGTCATGTGCTCAAATGAGTCACCCCCGTAAAACACATGACTCATAATCTGAGTCATGTGTAAAGGTCATTACATCATCTGATATCACAATCGTAAGTCATAAAATAATTAACCAATCATACTCTAACTATTACTTGCTATTGCAAAGTCATGCTAAATACTAACTTTATGAGTCAAGTGTTATCATAGTGTCAATCGTAACATACCTATGACCAATAAGTATTAGTCCTGTGAAATCTGCCTTGCATAGTCACAATTTGTGACATGAGTCAATACTCGACCATGGGCAAGGGGCAAACTGCCCAAAGTGCCACAGGCAAAGCCCCCGTCTTCTATTCATTGATATTCAATCAAGAGCTGACAGGGATGCCCCACATCCTGCGTGCCAGCAGGATCAGGTCTGTCTTTGTTTGTCTCAGCCCTTGTATCAGAAGCTAGGAGGAATTCAGGCGCTGCTGGGTCCATCATGGAAGTTCTTGATAGATAGTGTATTTCTGAATAGCCTAAGGAGTGGATTCACAGGGCTGTTGTACTTGACAAAATCAAAAGTTTCCGGAAATCTTACCGCCGGGTGCCCAGGCAAAATGTGAGAGATTGTGAAGTTGCCGGATATTATAGTACAGCGTGTAGCCGCCAACAGGGGAAACAAGTTTCTAGAATCAATTATTTGTACTTTGGATAGTTCCTTATCGTTCATTTCTATCTTCTTTTAATTCTACACCTTATATTGTCTTGTTCTTTTCTCTTCGCTCATCGCTTCGCCATTTCTTTCCCTACTATTTTTGATATCTTGGCGCCAAGATTTCCGGAGACTTTTGATTTTGTCAAGTACTGTGCACTAAGCACCGGTGCGTTTTGGGGAGTAACAAGCGCTGGTGTTGGAAAGAGAGACTAGGCTAACAGACAATGAAGCAAGCCTCGGTAAAGGTAGGCTTGCCGGGCTTACGTACCCTCCAAGCGCAGAGAGCGGCAACCGACCCAAATGTCCCCCCCCATGTTCAAACAGCCTTGTCAGTTTAGAGAAGCCTAGAAAACTGATAACCGAGAATGCAATTCCCTAAGCCTAATGACATCGCGTTCAAAACATTGGCGCCAAGCTAGACCCCCACTCCACCCGCGGTTTCTTCTGTCGCTCGCCCCTGCCCGCCTGGTTGACAAGCCAACGAGTGATAAACGATGCCTAGATATAACTTCGCCAGTAGCGCTCTAGGTCACGTGACCTTAAGCAATCGGGTCTAAAATCATTTCCCCCATGCCCTTTTTACATAGAATTTTACTCTCCTTACCACTTCTCACACCTTGCCTCAGCTCTAACATTTACCCTCAGTATAGAATCTACCTAAACTTCCCCCCGCATCCTGATCACTCCCCTCCCACCCATCACTCGTACAAAGAACCGAAAAAACAACCAGCTTCTTGCTCCCTACGCAAAACTTCCTTCTATTCTGTTTCCACCCGAATTTCCGCGTAGTCATCCGTAATTGCTGGCGCGTTCTACCAAATCTAACCAGATACCTCTCTTAGGTCTCTGACCCTTTTTCCCCTCCGCCATCCTTCAACTCATCTCCACCTTCGCCTCCACCTCCCTTTCTTCAAACTCCATTCCATATTCCCTCCCGCCAACACCATCTTTTCTTACCACTTTTTCTCCACGTTAATATCCAGAAAAAATTTCTACCTTTGCTCAATCTATCTTGTCGGTGAAAAAATCGTCATCATGTCTAACGTTATGGATTCCACCAGCGGCCAAGAGAATGGTCCAGTCACCCCTACAAACCGCTCCCGCAGCAACACCATGAGCACAAACCCTTTCAGTAACGACATGACTCACCATCGGAATGACCCTTATGCGAGCTACGCGGACTCCCGCTCGGGAAGCCAAACGAATGAGGTAAGCTAACGTTGTAATTAATCTCTTGAGGGAATATAAGGCTTACTCGTTACAAGGAGGGCGATGATTCCAACGTCATCTACGTCTCTGGCCTCGTCTATTCTATCGAGGACATTGCTTTGTGTAAAATGTTTAGTCAGTTCGGTAAATACGATCCTCCCTCCAAGCGAATCTTAATTAATAATTTTCAGGGAAAATCATCGACATTCTTCGACGCCCGGTCGGGTTTGACACCAAGACCAGCGGTGCCCAACAATATGCCTTCGTTAGATATGCGAGTGCCGAAGATGCCCAGCGTGCCCTTCAGGTAGCTGAAGTTACCCTGGAAGATAGGAAGCTGTATGTTTCGCCTATAAAGAGAACTTGCGGAGTCAATTGCTTACGAGTTCCCCCTTAGCACTATTAAACCACGCGAGAGGCGTCCACGCAGATTTTTTTCTCGAGAAGATTCTGGGTACAGCAAGTATACTGAGAGTAACGAGAGGATTCTTAACGCTATCCGTGGGACCTCTCGTCCTGATTCTAGGAAGGAACATGCTTTTGAGCAGCAGCACCAGGATCATAATAAGGGCCAAAACAATCACTCGTCTGCTACTAATGGGCAGGTTGGAGGTTACGACCCTAGCGTGGCTCCTACTTGTGGGATGAAATCCCCCGACAGCGCTAGTAATGCCGGGCGCCCAAAAATGTTGATGAGTAAAGCGTTATTTGTTGCCGGCCTACCTTTTGATATGTCTCCGAAGGAATTATTCATGCTTTTCGCTGAGCAAGGTCCAGTCGAAGGGTGCTACATTTTTCCATTCCTGGACCCCTTCGGGCGTCGGTTCGGTCATATGGTCATGGCCACATTTTTTGCTGCTCAGAAGGTATTTGCAAAACCCTCCCCCATTCACTACTCCGGCTTTGGTCCTAATAAATCCTAGGCTCAGGAAGCGTTCGATAAATATACCATACGGAATTGCCTCCTAGAAGTTGGCTATCGGCATCTGGAACCTCTCATGGGCGGCCTCGAATACAATTCCCAACAACCTGGGTTTCAAGGACTGCCTACCCCATCCTTCCCAATGTATTGCCCTACCGCCCCACACCAGAATTGGGCCCACCATCCGTTTATCGGACAAATTCCTACCCCCCCAGGGATTGCCCCACAGATGCTGGCTTTCAATCAGTCCTATCTTCCATTCTCCCCTGGCCATGTTCCCCCTTCCGCATATGGCCATCAACAGATTCATACAATGCCACCCCCGGGTTTCGAGCAATCCTATTCGCAGTACAGTACCCCACCAAATTCGCCACCTTTCCATACCCATCCTTTTGGATGGCAAACTCAGGGGCGCGGTATGAATCGCACTTTCCAGAGCGGGAGAAACTTTTCTCGCCGCTCATCATACCGCCAAACGTCTTCGAATTTTACTCCGTCTTCTCCAGGGGCAGGGAGCGGAGATCAGCACATCCGCTCGATCTCTAACTCTTCGTCTAGCACACTCGTCTCTGGCGCATCTGAGCAGAAGTTCCATGGCCCAGTCATTGCCAATGGCTCCTATCCGTATGTTAGGTATGGTACTCCTCAGAAAGGCCACAGTTTGAAGGATGAAACTTCGCCTTCCGATGAGCAATCGACACCATCTCCAGTAGCCGTGCGCTCCGCTCAGGAATCCGAAACACCAACCAAGTCCGCATCAAAGGCCTCTTTTCAGGCCATAGTCCCAGAAGCTGTTCCCGAAACGCCAAAGCCAGCAGACCCTGCCAATCTGTTTGTCAAGAACTTTGATGACGATATTATCTCAGACCCTGACGATCTCAAAAAATTATTTGAGCCTTACGGCCCTGTTGCCTCGGCTCATCTTGCCATGATCCCTGGAACTAATCGGAGTATCGGGTATGGGTTTGTAGCATTCGCCAAAGCAGACGATGCAGCGAATGCAAAATTAAAACTGAATGGCTCGATGGTTGGCAAGAAGAGGCTTTTCGTGAGCTACGCCGAACGAAAAGAAGAACGGACCCAGAGACTTAAGCTGCATTTTAAGAAGGGGAAGAATAGTCCTCGGGGTGATGGAAAAGAGCCCAACCCCAGTAATCCCGAAAGCGCACATGCTCATTCTTCGGATAACGGGGAGGAGGGAAGCACAGAGGGAACTGAAAAAGGGGAGAAAGCCGGAAGCATTGAGAAAGAACCACAAAGTCCCCCGCTAGAGAAGAGCACAAACCGTCCTAAGCATAGACACGACCAGGATTTAATTAGGGAACCTCTAGAGGTATCTCAGATTGGCGAGGCTAGTGAGAATGGTAATTTAACCACAGGGGCGCTTGCGATAGATGACCGCGCTCCTCTCACTCCTGTTGAAAACGCTCCGCATATCGTGATAGAACAGGACACCGCAGCGGCGACAGGGTGGCGTGGGAGGACTCAATTGACAGGAAGTGAGTTCTCTGACATTGAAATTTCTTTGGTGTCTGATAATGCTAACCATCGTATTGAAGTCACCGAAGTAGAAGAGGAGGAAGTGGCGAAGGAAACTGCCAATGGTGATAACACTGCAGCATATTCTGAGCCAGCACTGCCACAAATTCGGGACCGTGTTCTGGATGCTGTTTCCGGGCAGGTGCATGAGTCTAATTTCCACGACCAAACCAATGAGAGGCTGCAAGGCGAATCTACTCAGCCGGATGCTCCTGGAGACTTCTTGCGGCCCAGTGGAAGTAACGGCTTTCACAGACAACAGCATTACGACAACCGCTCTCCAAGCCCGCACAACAGCAATCGTGGCCATAGAGCACAATACCACAATCATGGCCAAAATGGGACGGGGCGGGGTTACCGAGGTTACGTCTATCAGAATCCAAGCTACGGCCGCGGAGGTGTCAGGTTCTACGGGAACAACAGACCCGGAGGTAATGGCGGATACCACCAATCTTTCAATAACCCCTCTTCTGGTGGACGTACTGTGTTTTTCAATAACAGCACCCAGCCCTTCTCCACGGAGAGTAGCTATGAACCGATTGGGCCTCAAAATCAACACCGTAAGAAGAAATGGCAAGGCGGCAACAGGAACGGCCGCGGAGGGCAGCAACAGAGAGGATCTCCTGCTACCATCGATCATCACACAGTCAATAACGTGATGCTCGATATCAGTGATACTGGTCAGGGGGCGGTGGCAGCTTACTAAGCTTCACGGGCGAACCGTGTTCGAGAAAGAGAGCGGGGGAGCGGGAGGGGACCCAGGCGATGGGAATTTCAATGGGGATAGCGATAGGGAGGGTTTATGGGAGTGAGAGAAAAATAGGTGAATAGTGGGGTGCGGGAGGGTGCGGGAGGGTCCGGGGGTCAGGGTGGCATGAAGTAGCTAGAACATAGTATCCCTTATCTCAAAGTTCTGGCTAACTTACTGTAGTTTTCTTTTCTCTTCTCTTCTCTTCCTCTTGTTTTTTCATTCTCAGAATCTCATTCCAGCATTGCACTGTGGCCGGGTGCTCTAATTCCATGTTTTAATTTTTTTTTTCAAGATGTGCTTCAGAACTGGTTCTAATCTAAAGAACCCCCCATCCTTCAATGGTGGGCTTGCTCACTTTTGCTGTACTTTTAAGGATGTCTGTCTATGCTTAGCTATCGTTTCGGGATACATTAGTAACTTGACGGCGCTGATCTGGATAGCTTTTTCCGCTTTAATGGGTTTGGTAGAACCTCTTTTCGTCCACTTTTCTCGAAAGAACGTGCATACAGTAAAGGGTAGTGTGATATTGTGTTCTAACCCCGAGAGGCGGGTATCCTAACCGACCAGGTGTTCGCTCTGTCCACAGTGCAATAGTACCCAACAGGAAGCACTTTTAGCTGCTTCGCTCTGTTACCGTATCTTTCCTCAAGTTCCTGCGAAATTGCCATACCATAACCGTCCATGCCATTTCACAGGTAACAGGCCCCGAGGATCACCGTTGAATGTGGTAACCTGCGCTGCCACCCAGTGTTTCCAAGCAGGCCGCAGCCCTTCTACCATAGGCGGATAGAACGACATGAACATAGCGAAACACGTGCAAAACTTGTGATCCTTCCCCTACAAAGTAATGTGCCGGTACGGGAAGCGAGCCAAAAAATAATGCTGGTGATCTGAACAGTAGAACCGAGTGATGAATAGTGACCGCATACCACTCCCATATGGGAAAGATTTACCGTATACACGATATAGCATAAAAAAGGGGAACACAGTACTGTACCGTACCGTTATCATTATTCACACGCGCACGCTCTGTGTGAAGAGGAAAAAATTGGAAAAAATTGGGGGATTGCGGGGAGAAGGCCGGGAGGGGGGGGGGGCGGGATGGGGGATGGGGGTCAAGTTCTCTATCATGCGGTTAAAATCTCTCGAAGTCCAACTATCCAAATTATCAGCGGAAATCAGCCCGTGATCCGAGGACAGGCGCGTCCAGACGAATTAACGGGAAACCTATAATCTGCCCACGCGAGGGAGCCGGAGGACAGCATAGTCTACCGTATTAATTAGACATGACTTTTTGCTGCCCCCGGGTGAGTCTCCATGAAGCTTGCATAACCCTTCCCTACACCTACAGTGCCTACCTGCGGTAAGATATGAATGAACGAAGCAAAAAGTCTGGGAACAAGCCTGTTAAAGCGGGGTGTCTCGATGGGGGAGGGGGGGACGGGCCACTCTGGTTTTTTTATTATTATACCGTGCCCACGACGAATAGCCTTGTTCATCACATACTGTAACTTGCCAGCTTCGTCCTTGGTATTCTACGGTGTGGTTAGTTTATTGTGATGCTATCATAATGCTGTGTGATAACCGCCCAGTTACGATCGCTCGCAAGAAAGACAAAAACCTGTTCCGGGGGTCGGCACTCCATCTCGCAGTTCGAGAAACTCGGCTGCGGCCCACGGGTGTGTTAACCGAAACAACCGACCGAGCTGAACTCGACCGACTGGTTACGGTACGATACTCGAGCAACACATAATACTCCCCCGTCGCCATCTATGTTATCAATCTACGATACAAGTACTATCTACCATACGGTACCGGTTGCGGTGCGCAGAAAGAAATCCTAGACTGGCTGACCTTTTTCACCTCCGGCCCCATCTCCACCTTTTTTCCCCGACGCGGCGGATAAGGCAGGCTAGAACTTCCCCTCTTCCATATCTAGCGGAGTAAAACCGGATGGGATGAATTGCGCCTACTTGTACGATACCAGTTATGGCTCCCTTCTTCATAATAAACACCACAATAAGTTACCGCCCTCGAGTACCGTACCGCACCGTTTGATGCGGTATTGTACCGTACTTGTACATCGTCACGAACACCGACACCACCGACCCCACACTTCGCCGTATAAAAACACCTCTACCGTTGCATAATTAATGGGCAAATGGGGGCGGAACTCGTTTTCGTAATACCTCGGCTTACACTTACCGTAGTTCTAGCCAACACAAGAGAAGAAAAAAGGAGACATGCGCTGCAAAAAGGCACAAAGTACAAAATCACGTGATTGCATGTGACGCGGGCATGGCTCGCAACGGAAAACTAAATCCGCTTGGCAAATATATTTGTATTAGTAATTTATTATGATATGACTATCATACTTTTTTTCATCAGACGTGAGGCTAAAATGAGGAATTTTGTGTATGTGTGTGTGTAACATTTTGATTTATTTGCGTATTTACACGTGCCAGATTGTGATATTGGGGAAGGAAAAGAAAATATAAAAGAAATGTGGGAATCACATGTGATGGCTGGTGGTTGACATGTGGGCTGGGCTATTGGTTGGGGGGGCGGAGTTGTTGGGCCTGAGGTTTCGGGGCGTCAATGTGCATGTGCCGATGGATGATGGATGGGCGTTTTCTCACGTTTGGGAGGGGGACGTTGTCGGTGTTGAGGGTTTGAGCATGGTACCGGTACCATATGGTAGTCTGCTGGTGTGTGATGATGTGAAGTTGAGGAGGATGGGGAGGTATCATAGAAAGGGGGGAGAGAGGAGGGGATATGCTATCGTGTCCTATGGGAAAGGAAAAGGGGAGAGAAGGAGGAAGGAGCCTAGGGGGGGGATTGACCGGTTCGATCGATTGTGGGAGTGTATGATAGATTAATGTTGCCCTAGTCAATCCTTTCTTTCTTTTGCCGCTCTTCACCATCAAGGAAAGGAACTTACAACCCTCAACCGCCTCTCTTTCGTCCAGAGGACTGGTACGGTGCGTGTCTTCTTCACTCAACACCTCTCCCCCTCTCTCCCCGCCCGCCCGCCCGCATCCCACCCCCTAACCCGACCATTACCGCCCCGCAACACCACCCTCCCCGCTGGTGGCTTTGATTCCATCGTGAGTTGTCACGGTACGAGCACTGTACAGCCCCGCGAACCTTGTCTTTGTCGGCGGTTCATTGATGAGTGAGTGAGTGATTGTTGATGCTGTTTTGCTTTTTCCTCTCACCTTCTGTGCTATTTTCATTCTCGCCTGCGTAAAAATAATTTGGAATAAAAAGGAATACCGACAGTGAGCGTGTGAAGGGAGTAAGTGAGTGAGTATCGAGCAGTCAGTAGGCGAAGGAGGAGGACGAAACAACTAGATAAGTTCCTTTTTCTGGACGCGGCTCATACGGTAGCCCCCTCTTTCTTCTTTCACCTCTTTCTTTCTTTTCCTCTTTCACTCACACGGAGGAGGGCAAACTTACTTGCCCTTACCTTACCTCTCACCTCACCCGTCGCCTACTTCGCTTCTTTATTATTATTGCCGTTTCTTTACCACCACCCCACGTATCCGAGGGGATTCATCATATTCTCTTTCTCTCTCTGGCCTCTTTTCCTTTTTCTTTTCTTTTTCCCTTTCTTCCGTTTTTTTCCTCGTGTTTGTTGTTTCTTCTTTCTTGGACTGAATCAAATAACGAGAAAGATAGAGTGGGGAAAGGAAGGAAGGAAAGTTCAGGATAAGGGGGAAGTCAAGAAATAGAAAATAATAATTCAGCAATGGCTACACGGACTCGCTTCAAATCCTCTTCTCCTGCGCCTTCATCCTTATCAACCTCGACAACGATGACGTTGGACCCCGTCGCAGCAGCAACTCCTCACCCACAGCAGACGACCTCGACAACGACGACCGCGACAGCAGGTTTACCCTCATCGAACTTTCAACAGCAGTTCCCGCCGCAGACGCAGGTTCATCATCACTCATACCCAAATGCTGGTCACCTTTACCATCACCATGCCCACCCCCGAGGACCCCCACCCCGTCTCGATGACTACGTCGCGGCCAAGATCGTTCCGGAGGATCCAACCAAGCGATTCTCGTCGACGCCCGATAATGCACCACTCGCAATACTGAATTTTCACAATGCGGTTCCCCGGAATTATGGAAACCATTCGGTGCCTTCCTGTGGTCCTGTTCCTGTTGTGTTACCGCCCCCCGTAGGGGGTGCAGGAGGAGGAGGGGGAGTGAATGGTGTAGGGAGTGTTGGCCATGTTCTCGGACAACCGCCCGCATCTTCGTATGGGGCTCATCACGAACCCCGTGAGGGGGGGGATGCGGTTCCGCAGTTTGGGTACCGGAAGAACGAAAACTCGTATCATCGCTATGCGCCTACGGAGAAATCGAGATCCTTATCCATTCAGTCTTTGATATCTTCGCCGGAATTGACCCCCCCAACATCATATTCAAATAATGACGGGCAGTCGGGCACACGGAAAAGAAAGGGTAGTGACGGGGATGTCGGGGGTTCGCATGGGACCCGCAGCGGCAGTATTGTCTCCACGACTGTTACCATGGATGATCCAGAGGTTCGAGAGGTGGTTGAGGCTTTAGGGGGGCTGAAGGGTGGTGAGCACACCAGAATACTCGTCCCTTTCCTGATTTCTTTTTTCCCCTTTTAATTTGGCTCTTGGAATGAAAAAAAAAAAAGCGAAAAGAAAACAGATTGGAAAAATAAATAAATAAGAAGGATGTTCTGCGTGAATCGATTTGGTTTCTTTTTACTAAACTCTTTCACATGGAATTAGACTTCACTGCGACATCGCCTACCACCGCCAATCATCAGCTTCCCCCACACCAACATAATCCATCCGGAGTTGCCGAGCAACAGCAGCCGCAGCACCAGCATCCAGAACACGAACCACTCATCAATCTTATCACCTCCTCCGCACAGCGGGCTCACCCACTAATCTCCTCTGTGATCACTACGGGTCTCTCCGCCTACGGTGCTTCCAAATCATACTCCCCCTCCTTCCGCTACGCCGCTGAGTCAGTGGAGAGCCGAGTTGGGGTGCCGGTTGGAAACGTGGTATCGGCAGTTGGACGGCAGACCGGACTGGACAGCGCACTAAGGAGGGGTTTGGGAGGGAACCGGAGGGGTAGCTCGGGTGGGGAACAACGTGCAGATACAAAGAAGAGGAAAACGAACAATAAGAACGGAGATTTGGACAAGGGTGAGGAAAGTTTGAAGGTCATGGCCCAGCAGCAGCAGCGGCAGCAACAGCAGAGCACATTAACCAGGATGAGTGATAGAGATAATCAAACTCCTGACACGAGCGTTAGCGATAGGCAGGTTGCGGCCCCGAACCAGACCTGGCCTACTAGGGTAGTGCTTAGTACATACGGGTTTGGTGCGGCGTTGAATGAGGAGAGCCTGAAGAATCTGAAGTACTGCCTGGACTGGCTTCGCTTCTTGAATGCGCATTTGGGGAAGTTAGTGTCTGCATTGAAGAGCGTTGTTGAAGAATTGGACGATCATCAACGATCACAAATGGGCGAGGACAGGCAGACCAACGGTGGAAGAACCAAGGCTCTCCCTGCCTCGTATGAGAGCTCACGAGCCGTCCTTGCGGCAAAAGTTGAGAGTCTGAAGGGCGATGTAGTCGCCACGATGAAGAAAGTGGTGGAGGTAGTAAGCAACTACACCGGTAGCGCTCTACCGGAGAATGCCCGAGAGTTGATTAAACGTACTCCCCTCCCCCTTTCTCTCTCATTTTCCCCTTTATTATCAGCTACTAATGTGTTTATGCAGGTCATATATTTGCCCTTCCACAACGCTTCCAAGCCGCCAATGCCTCAGAACTCGTCGAGAAGGAAAAGGATGGTCCTATGTCTTCTGCCAGCAGGGCGCTAGTTTTGGCGAAGGAGGGCCTCGACATGATGCAGCAGGTCAGCGACGTCGTCAAGGGGACTATCGATCGGGCGGAGGAGTGGTGCGAGAGGTTGGGGAGGAAGAAGAGGGAGGATGATGGACAAGGTGGTGAAGAAGGGAAGAAGACCGAATGGGCGGATGGGAGAAGAGATGGAGATGGAGATGTCAAGATGGAAAAGTCTTGAGATTGGTACCGGTGGGGCGCCTCTGTTCATGCTTTTTTCACTTGTTTGGTTTATTTGTTTGGAGTATATATTTTCTTGTGAGGTTGGGGTTTCCTTTTGCTTTACTTTGCTCCTACGGTGGCTTGCACGTCGGTAGGTTACCTGGGCGTCACGTCGATTGACTGACCGGAGTTTGACACGGAATGCAAGGCCGGAAAGGGGCGAGTGGGGCGGACAGGATATACTGGTAGGAACGGAGTATGCTGTGTTTTTTTTCCATTTTTCCCCCTTTCTCTCTATTATTTGGTTTGATAGCTTGCTCTATTTGTTCATTTCGGAGACTGGTGGGCGTATCTTACTTTATTCTTTACTTTGGTTGGGGTTGGGACAGGATTGGTAGGGCGGGGTCTACGCGTGGTGGGATTCGATATATAGGTTCTTTTTTTCTTTTTCTTCTTTTTGTTCCGTTGCGTGTGCACTTTTTATTCAAGACGGAAGAGGGCAGGAGTCTTTAAACATCATGATAAATAAAAGAGGTTGGGGGTTTTGTTTCGTGATGTTGGTTCATCCATATGGGATTTGTTTGGCGTGAAATGAGCCGTTGCAACGATTGGAGTCATTGTACTGTGCAAGTACTGTTTGACATGGAGTCCCTCGGTGGCTACGCTAACCTCCTCGAACCTGCACCCTGGCTAATGCAAGCGCCCTGCGCCCGTTCGATTTGGGATCTTTTGCTGTGGTATCCTACTTGTATGCACGAGGGATAATCAATGGAAGCATCAACCTGCCCATTTCATTCCACTCGCGATCGCCATCCCTGCCCGGGACCTACGAGTATAATATATCCATCCTTAAATACCGGTCTGGTTCCTTGGCTGCCACGAACCAAAGCGATATACCATCACAGAACTCCTTCCGGACGCTACAACACATTATTACAGCATGCCCCTTCCTCTACCGAGCACAATATTGTACCATAGACCACACCACCGAAACCATCGCCCCACCCCCACCCCAAGCTAGGAGTCGAAGAAGAAGAAGAAGAAGGGGTCTCGACCCCTCGCAAATTAGGAATGGGGACATTATAGGTGGAGCTCCGGAGTGGGACTTTGCGATTGTTGCTGGTATAGCCTATGAGATGTATAGTACTGCAGCTAAGTTACCTACCTACCTACCTATTCCTACCCATCCGCCATGCTGAAAGAGTACTCGGGGGTGTCCATGGGTGATCGGACGGACAGGGGTCAGAAAATGTATGCTGATACATACATTTTCCGTCCCCTGTCCGTCCGATCACCCAGGTACACCCCCGCGTGGATAGAGTAGAAGTATACGGTGGTATAGTAACTTATAGCATAGCACAGCGCACAAGCCCCAAAGGAAAGAATTTTAGAAAGAAAAAAAGTGTATATAATAGTAACGAACCGAGGAAGAAAGAAAGAAAGAAAGAAAGAAAGGCAAAAAAAAAAAAAAAAAAAAAAAAAAAAAAAATGAGGGAAAAAAAGCTTGTCTTTTTTCTTTCTTTTCGTCCGGTGGATGTGCATCGACTCATCGGAGGAATGGATGGGTGGATGGGGAGTACAGTATGCTAACCGTTCTTTGATGATTACATGTTTTGGGTAATGTATGAAATGGGTGAAATTGAAATGGAAAGATGGAGATGGAGTTTTGATTGTCGTTTCATTGCCCGGGCTGCGGCGCTGCGGGGGGTGGGGGGGTTACTTTTTTGGGGGATGGGTGGATGATGGGTGGGGTTTCCCGTTTTTGTTTTTTTGTTTTTTTGTATTATATTATACGGTAGGATAAAGGTTTTGGGAAATTTTGAAGAACGGCACTGTGCAGTGCTAGTATTGTATACAATGTTGTTGCGTGATGGCGGGTTTTTGGTGGGGTATTCACTTTTTTCTGCATGGGTGAACCATTGAATGGATGAATGAATGAATGAAGGAAGGAAAGATAGAGCTGTCGGTGAGTAGGATAGTCTGTGTTGTGCTTGCATATTACTTGTTATGGTAGCGGTTTTGGCATAGTTATCGTACGCGCAGCACTAGTAAAGTGGTTCCTGGTTCTGTAATAGGTATGGCGAGGGGAATCTTCGATATAATAAAAAGCCCGCTTGTTGTTGGTTGCGGCGATCATTCCCGCCTGCGCGATTCTGGTGGGGGGATGGAGAATTATCGGAACGACTTTCACGACTGCGGAGCAACTCACGCTCTAACTAGAGCCAAGAGGGATGGGTTCCTTTTTCTTCTCTCGATATCAAAATTCGCTTATTGATCGCTTCTTGCGGTATGACATATCATTGAATACCCGTGACGCCCTAGACTACTGATATTTTCCAAGAGTTTCTCGTTTCCTGCACTGCGCTGTGCCAACTGATATTGAAAATTGCTCTAATTGATTTTAAGGCGTAGGAGGGGGAATTCTTGGGGTAGCTGCGGTGCACGGATAAGAGACTGCTGGTATTTCGTGTGGCATTGGGATGGATAGTGGGGGTTGGTCTGAATGCGGGTACCTCGGGTAAGGTGTGATGTGCTGTAGCGGTTGTTTGGGTTCTGGAGTGCATTGTTGATGGTCTCCTAAATTTCTTTTCTGGGTGAAGGTTTCCATGTTAGAGCACAGTACTGGTAGAGCACAGTACGCCCGTTCTGGAAGGCGCTTTCGACACCGGCCCATGTTCGTTAACTTTGGATGCCATTGGTATGGTGGTGCTCCGTTATGATGCGATGTTCATGCCGTATGTCTAGCTGGAATCGCCTAATGTATTATGCTTAGTCCGCACATTTACGAGGGGGCGGAGGAAGAGAATGGGGGAAAGAAGGGTAAGAACGTGGGAATGAGGGGAGAGGAGAAGGTGGTGATTTAGGAAGGTGGGGTTAAGTATCGAGGGAGTTAGGGAGAGTGTATGTGCCGGAGTGGATATGCTCATGAATAGTCCTCTCTTTCCCCGCGCTTGTTCCTTCATGTGTGGAGAGGGATAGTGGGGGGTAGGAGGGGAGATGTGGATTTCATTTCCATTTTGATTTATTATCCTGATTTAGTTTGGTCATAGGAAGCGATATGGTATAGTGCAGTAATCCTACCTTCACGGCATATTATGAAACCTACCGCTCCGAAAAATGGATGAGCGAATCGCAAGCACTCGACCGGCTAGGGAGTATCTTTTGTATCGTAAGTATCGAATTCTGCCATGTCGATCCTCTGGTTTAGCAGTTGGTCGGTTTCTCGATAATCTTAGATTGCACACATACATCTCATCCAGTCTATTCTACCCCGCGATCCCCCAAACTGGAAACGCCATACGGGTAGGTCGCAGGAGGGAGCTTTCCTCGCACAAAATGAATTATCCGAAGGCCGCACGAAAGCCGGGATAGCTGTTAAAGATTATATGCCGGTTGTTGGGGAGAAACCAGTGGGGCGTAATGTGGGGAAACCTTGAACGAAATTGCTCCACTATCAACGGAACTTTGTCAGAGCTCAAAGTTCTTGGGCCATCTCGGCTTTGGTGATCGTGTCACTGGGGGGACACTAGTTGTCTTTGATGAAATAGTTGGAAAAGGATGGGATGAGCGATGAGGGAAGGGCAAAATGGAATGAATGATATGTTCAGTTTTGGTTTTTTTCCCTTCCCCCCCTTTTTCCTTTTTCCCACCCGTGATGATATCGCCTCCAGGCTGCCTCGGAAATTTCCGTGGGGAAGCCAAAATATGGCTTGCCCTACAATGCCTTCCTCTTCTCCGCTTACTGTGTTTTTCTCCGTATTGCTCGCCTCTGTAGATGGACTAACTCGACTTCTAGTACAGTACCTTATCGCACGATGCAGCCCTGTACCCACAGAGCGCGCGGATCAAAACCTGAGCAATTCCTCTCGTATATCGCTGCAATGCCTCGCAATCGTAAATCCCTCTGCAAGGAAAAAGGGTTTTCGGATAATCTTCTGGGACAGTGCAGTACGGTAAGTTAACGGTGCGCGCCGATGCGTGAGTGAACGATGTGTTCTCACAAGCACGCACACATGTAATCGTAGTGTCACAAGTACTGCCGAGACCGGATCGAATCTGATTGGCGGATGAGCAGCAAGGCTGAAATGGAAGGGAGCGCCATGTGATGATGTTGTACCGTCGAGATAAGCTTTGGGAGGGGGATGGAGAAAATTGCCCCGTGTGACCGCGTTTGGCGAGGTAGATGGAAAGCCTCACATGCGTTGGTTGTTCTTGCCTTTGCTGGCCATTGCGGGGTTTGTCTGGAAAGATTCTGTGCGGGTGTGGCCGGGCTGTGGTGGTGTTGACTTTTGGAATATTCATCGCGGTACAGTACTCGAGTACAGCGCGAATGCTGTACCGGCATTACATCGGGCAGAGCATTGCCCGGCATTGCATTCTTTGCTGTGCTACCGGTAAGCGTTACTAGGGGTAGATTGTAGATCATGCGGTCCCCGAGTTACTTGCGCAGAGTATAGTATAGCACGGTACTGTACTAGTACTGAGAGGCGAGACGATGCAGACGTCCACGTCTCATCGGCATCAGATAATAGATCGATCCGTCCATTCTCATGCATGATACCCTGGAGCAAAGGAGAAGTCGGCTTGCGATGCGTAGGTACATACATCTTAAACAAGAAGGATAGGTTATATATCGGCGCGTATGATACCCTCATCCGCACGGAGCTAAATTTGCGAGGCATTGTACTAGCAAGGCCGCAACGGGGCTCGCCAGAGACGTTCGCTGCCTGCTAGCTCCTAGTAACTCCATTTCGCTGGCCATTAATCTATTAGGTGTGTTTCACCCTTTTGGAAATTTCCCGAGTCCCCCAGGCTGGGGGTGGTCACCCTAAACTTTCTGGCACCAGCCTGAATTCCGACATCAATATAAAAAAATTTCTTCTTCTTTTCTGCTTCTCGTCTGTCTTTACCCCTTCTTTGCGCGCCACTGGGTTTCGCTAGGGAAATCGTCCCGCAAGTATTACCGTATATGTTGAAGGCTTCCGAATCGGGGGTCTGGTGGAAATGGGGCGTGAGGACGTTAGAAAGGGGAATCATTGGAAAGCTCGGGGTGCGTTTTAAAGAGAGAGTATCCTAGAAGTGATCATTAATTTCTCCGAGTGTACCACCTTGGAAGGCTCTCTCGGGCATCCTCGTGACTAATTGACTGGGCAAGTTGTGGAAGAATAGCGGGGGCTCTTATCATGGGCTGATTAGAGGGGAGAAGGGAACCGAAAGAAGGAAATTATGGACAGGCAGAGTTTGCAAGGACTCTGTCATCCCCTGGTCAAGCGTCTAGACCTAATGCCTCCAGGCTCGAAAAAAGGAGGTTGTTCTGGTGAAGGCGCACGGGGGGTGATGGGATTGGAATATGTTTCTCCTGGCGAACACCATTGCGCCTCGGCTCGATGCAGTCTATCACTCCCTCCAAGTGTGCGCAATACGGATATCCGGCGTGCTCCTCCGCACCCTGCCTCCTTGATCAATTCGCCTACCGCACCCCCACCGACAAAAGTATAATAAAGCCTTGTCGTCGCAATGAGCCCCACTCGCCCCCAGCCCCCGCATACCGGTACGGAGATAATAGTCCCACTTGTTCACGGCATCGGGTTTATGGCCTACACTTAGAACGCTCCGTGTTGGATCTGCGTAATTTGCGACTGAGCACGTGATCAAGCGGTCCACGCGTAAATTGGCGGGGCGTATGGCGTTGCGCCGGGTTTCAAAGGGTGAATCGCGTCGTATTGTTTGTGTTAGCCGAACTGCGTTTACCTCTCGATCGTGATGGGTATGGTCGAGAATGTGGAGCAGATCGCCAAAGGTCTCTTCGAGTTGTTTGTGATGAGCGCATGCTTTCCACCTTCCCCACAAAGGAAGCAACAATCGCTGGCGGAGCAGTGGAAGAGGGAGCATATTCTGGTACGCTCAAGTGGTCACCAAACCCCTCTCACGCCCGATAGCCCGACCGTGCATGCGTGCCGAGACGAAATCCCCCGACCACGTACCCGTAACCTCCCGGACACCAGAATATGCATACAGCGGCTATGGAAACGGCCTTCGGAGATCCGTATACTGTTCATTGAAGGTGCAATTGTGAGAGGTGTGGCAAATGGAGCGGAGGCTTGGGATATGGTTGGTGTTGGTATGTTTCTTCGTTTCATGGCTCCTCCTGGATGTATTATACTCGCTTATTAGGCTGTAGTTGTCGGCCCTAATGCTCCATAGGGTTCCGGTAGCGTGGGGATCAACCGAGGTGATGTCTTTTGCTGGGAGTGCTTCTGCAGAAAATATCGCGATTGAGGGGCTGAGTGTTTGTTGCACTATAACGCTGTAAGTAGTTTGGGTCGGGATGGTGTGTGATGAGGGGCATAGGCTGTCACTCAGCAGTTATGCGCGTTGAGAATAATTGATGCGGAGGTAATGATCATCGATGAGGGTTTGGCACTGCGGAGTAGAGCGGCTCAAGTGGAGACACAGCGTTTGCATCAAGTGGTGGAGAGCTTTGTGATCGATAGAATTGATTGTTAAGGAGGAAAGTTGAGAAGAAAGTTGAGAATAGGAGGGAGGAAGTTAGGCGGGGGAAAGACAGGGAGGAAGGAAAATCAAGCAGGAGAAAACTTTTCATAGCTTGTGTGTCCCTTTACTGGTGCATGCGCGTACTACCGTTGCCTCAGAGCGCGGCTATTTCCAACAATGTGTCCCCGAAGTTATGTAGCTAGGCGAGGGACCGAAGAGGGAGCAAAGGCCGCAGAACATAGAACATTGAAAGATATAAGGAGGTACAAATTGGCGATAAAAAGTGCTATTTTCCAGTACATGTAGTGGTTTGCGTTCTCATCTGCCCAGCCCGCCCGTCTTGGAGGCAGGACGGAGCCGGCTACACAACCATAACTCTCGAAAATTCTAAATAACAGCCATATCTTTAGGATGATGTGGTTTTATAGGAGTGCACAGAGGGGATCCTTCTCTAGTCGCGTCTTTTCTGACTTCAATAAGGCAGTATTTGCCGACAGTAAAATTTCGGATCTCAATGTCATACTGGTCACTTCCGAGGGTTTGTTGCCAAGACTTACTACTTTGCATGCATTATAAGTGGAGAAAAGCTTATTGACCATATCCTAGATGATTCAAAGGGGCCGTTGCTGCTAAATCTACCTGAAGAATGCTATGGCATCATTCCGGTTTCGTTACCTTAGCGACACGTTTGCCGAACCAGCTGAATCCCCCTAGGGAATGGGCACCGGTGAGCTTATATTCTAGATAGAGAAAAGGGGGGAAATGGGGGGGGGAGCTAGTATCGACGATATATAAAAGACACGGGAGGAAAGGAGATAAATAATCAGAATGCGGCCTTGTCCAGTTGAATAAGGTATACTCGTGAAGGTGAGGGAAGGATGGAGAAGAGATATAAAAAATAGTCAAGCGCACTCGAGCGGCCTAGCGACTGAGGGGATGGCGAAGAGATAGACTAGTGATGAAAGAAACCAGTTGAGAAAAGGGAGTAGTCTGCAGTGTGGAGAGCAGCTATATCAAGGGGGTTGTGATTTCGGATGCTTTATTTTCCCTATCTGACGCTCGGGTGGATCGTTGGATTTAATTAGTTGGCTCGGAGGTGAGGAGGAATGACCGGGTGGCCTCTGTGCGTGTCAGCAGCTATTCTTGTGTGGTTCACTTACTAGTGAAGTTTGAGCTCCGACTTTTCTATCACACAGTATCACAGAGTATCACTCGAACCAGAACTATAGGCAGGCTATGGCAAACCACCAATACGGTAGAGGAGGAGCCCCTCTATGATATTCGGCTATATATCTTACGCTGACCCGTGCTTTTGTCCCTTTGAACCTCCGCATGATGCAGCACGCTTGAGGAGTCGAGCTGGAGGATATCCCGTCCAACTGTCCGGAGAGGGTTCCTCTTGAACACCACTAACGCTCATCTCGCTGTGAAATCACTAAGGATACTGAAGTGGTAGTTGCTATCACCCTTTAGGCTTTTGCGTTCTGCGGAAATGACGTGGTAGCATGTATTATACAAAGGTAGCAAAAAGAAGCTTATTGAAGTTTCCGTTTCCGTTTCTATTTTATTTGTTTTATGCCTTGGGTTCCAAGGCAATTTATGATAGCTGAGAGTGATTAGTGGGAATGTGACAATGAACGAGACAGAAGTAATCCTCCAAGCTGAGAAGGTAACAAAAGTAAGAAGGAAAATACTATTCTGCAACCGGGTTTGGGATAGAAATCATTAACGAGAATTGTAGGGAGAGGAGGGAATAGTGATAGATTTTTTTTTAATACCAAATAATCAAATTTAATACAAGACTTTACAGCTCTGTGAGGTTTTTAGAAATTGCGATTGCGGAAGGGATGTGTTGGCGCACTCTCCCGCTCTCCCCCCCCCTCCGCCCCTCCGCCCCCCGGATCAAATAGCCCACGTCCACTGCCAAATATGCAACTCCCTTTCTCATACCCCCTTCGCTACCTCCTTTCACTTCTCACCCCGCACAAGCTCCCAGACCCTCTCGGCCCATCCAGTATCCTCTCCCATCTCCCCAACCTTGATCCAGCCCGATACGCAAAACCTCTTCTGCTCCTCCTCTCTGTCCATGACTCTCCCCATCCACCCTAACAATCCCCTCCTCAACCTCCCCGCTCCATGCACACTTCGGGCACACTTGGGACAGCAAAAGTACACCTGTCCGAGGGCGTTTATGGTTGTATGGTACGCGAGTAGGTGGCGCATGCAGCGCTTGCAACAAGCGTGCGGGCACTCCCTGAATTGATAGCGGAGGCGGTTGAAGCGAAGGCGGTGGCTGCAGAAGAGGCAGAGAGTTGATTGGTGGTACATTGTTAGTGGAGAGGAGGCGCGGTCCCGGAAGGAAGAAGGGATAGATGCGACGGACATTTTGTCTTTACCGGATATTTGGTTATTTGTGTGGTTGTTGCCTTTTTTTGTTTTTTTGTTTCATGGGATGTGGTTTGAGCCGGCGCCTGGAGTTATCGACTTCTTTTTGTGGGGTTGACTGTGAGGGGGGAGTTTTAGAGAGAGAGAGAGAGCGGAACTTTGTAGGCTTTCTATATAGCTAGGAAGGCCTGTTGAAAAAAAATGAAGGTAGGTTCTGAATAGGGATGCCCTCGGTTTGTGAGTTTTACCGGCAAAATTTCAAGTCAACCAGTTAGGGTTCTAGGGAAGACTCACTCGGGGAAGGAGACCCTGTTCGCTGTTGAACCGACTCGGGGAGTGACGAGCCTCTTCCAGAACTTTCCTCTGAGCATAGAAATGAGTGCTGGGTATTGGTACAGAATGACCTATGGGCTCCTTGGGCCCATCACTCTCAAGTGCCTATACCACGTCCGCTGTTTATGGGCGTGTATGATCCAAGTGAGGATTTGTGGTACCGGGGGTGCTAGGACTTGAAAGCTGAAGGAAAAGGAAGAGGTTGTTGCCATGGAGATAAGGCCTTGTCTCGGTTTCAAGTTCTTTAGGGTCTGTTTGGATAACCCTCCGTAGCTCGCTAGGGTGTCTGAAGGAATTGGGCCCGGGAAAGATATGTTATTTTTCACAGGGTTTCTTCTTATTTTCCTTTATCATGTTTGTTTCTTCGAGCTTTGTTTTACTTTTACTCTTCCCCGGAAATCCTAGCCTATCAGACTATCCGAGTATTACAGCAATCTCTAAAATGAAACACCCCTTTGGTATTGGCCAAGCGATATTTTTCAACAATACCATTTTAGTTCTTAAAGTCTAAGTTATAGGGCAGCACTCCCCCTTAGTCTATCTAGTCCTCGCATTCCCGAGTGCAGTCCGACCTACTCTGGTCCACATCGTGTACTACTTTGAATCTTTCTTTGAAATTTTCTCTTACTCTTATTGTGAAGATTTCCAGGTTTCTTAAGCAAGGCGGAGGATCACTCCGGGATTGTGGTTTGTTGTTGTTACCAGTGATATTTCTCCCTAGCATCGTACGGTACCATGCTGTTCAATTTGTGTCTGATGCCAACATAAGAGGGGGGACAAACGAGCAGGGCGGCTCAGCGAACAAAACGCCAAAAGTGACTTAGTAAGCGTTAATTCAAACTGTGGTTTTGTTGGGTGAGTGCTTTTGTCATGGCCGGAGTTTTTCATGTTCGTTGAAGCGCGGTTAATTTTATCCACGGATAATACTAGAGCTGAGTTGGGAAACAAGTCACTGCGATCATTTCCCAAGAAACAGAAAATATTATAGACTGCGAGGGGGGCTCGGCGAACCGACCAAAAACCCAAATATCATGAAAATCAAAAAAAAAAAAAAAGATATAAAAAAAGATATAAAAAAAAGTAAATGCACAAGAGAATACAGAGTAGAACCTAATATTTGATCTGGAGAAATTTCTTTAGGTGGTGTTTAAAGTGTAGGGTGATGAGGAGTATTATCGATCTTCGGTGTGCGGTTAGCCCGCCCACGCACAATATGATACATCTCAAAGGAAAATAAAACCCGGCCCCTCCGCCAAAAAAAAAAAAGACCCTCTGCACACCCGGCCTCCTTACCCACCAGCATCAAGGCGTTGCTTGCTGGCTTTCAAATGCACTGTTATGCTCGCGGTAAATATTTTACACCTCAGTGACTCGCGATACATATTGTTCTATTAGTTTTCTCTCTCTTTCCCCATCAAGTTGAAAGCTAATTGCTCACGGAAATGTAGAATGATAACTGCCGGAATTGGATAACTTTCTTCCCCGAATCTTGCTACTATTCCTGTTAGCCCAGTAAAGCGCCTCGCCTTTGAACCTTTGGTGGAAGGGCGGTGTAGGGATGGCAACCGTAACGCTTGTATCATACCTTACTTAGTTTCCATCAGCGCCAGAGTACTTGACGCCGTACTGAGATATAGTCTATCATACTGTGGCGCGAAATGTATATGACAACCACACTACTGTCAACCTTAACACCACCCACTTGCGTACAGGCAGCAGAGTGGCTGAGAATGAGGGAAAAAGGAAGGAGATCCGAGGTAATAAGAAGCCACTCTAAAGTACCAAACTTGATTTTCTCTTGTTATTACCATGGGCGTTTCACAACACCCATATCTGGCAAACGGGAGAGTACTTGTATTGGCCAAAAAAACAAAAAGTCTGATTGGTTTCCAAGTCATCATACTCGAATACAGCCAAGTCTTGTACAACAACGGCCGCAACCTTGGCTATTCTCCCCCGGACAAAATTAACCGCCAGCTGCCATCAAGGCAACAGGCGAAATTTCGGCGATGGCAGCCGCACACCCTCACCAACACCAACCCCCCCCCATAATCTTGTAAACCAAGAAAGAAAAAGTTTCAAATTAAAAATGTAAATAGATAGTAGAATGCATAGCAGAAGTTGACCTAGAGAAATTTCTTCAGGTGGTGTTGGAAGTGCTCGGTGATGTTCAATATAGTTTATTATCTAACTGAAGGGAACGTGCCAATAAATATTTTTGCCCCCAGGGAGGGTTGCGATGCAGGGCGTCATCCATCTTCGCCAGGCGATTAATTTTGTCCACAGACCATAACTATAAACAACCGATGGTAATAGTTATTTGTATGTATAGGATAACCGAATGGAAACGGCAGTATCTAAGCAAGATCTTTGTGTGCTTATTTATTTATCTGTTATGGATTTGGGGCCCTGGATTGTAATGTAACGTGGGATCAAAGTGTTCAATAGAGAGGACAGTTAATGGGGATTTGCCAAGACATTAACCTGTAAGAAGCAAGTTTTGGAAAATTAACCTACTGTTAATACACAAGAATGGATGTCCGCCCCGTTCCGACTACAGAGCTCCCTGACCATAGCGAGTCAAATAATTGAGAATCCCGCCGGGATGTTGGAGTCGCCTCTCCTTGTCTTCTATGGTACTTAGTGTTTCGCCCTAGCCCAGCATCACGCCGAGGTTTCTGATGGTATCATATCCCCTTTGGTAAGGCCTCGGGAGACACCCGCCATAAGAGCACGAATATCACAGGACGAAGAGAATTCAAGCTATTGCATTTTATTGGGGACTATCTTAGGGTGCGTCTGGTTGCAACGCAAAACCTTGATAATCACCCCCATTATAGAGTTTTGAGTCAAAACGTCATTATGTGGTAAAGTACCGTGTCTGGTGAACCACAAGTAGCAACAACCAAGTTGCAATAATGTGTGCAAAATGAAGGTTTGCGAAAAAGAGAAAAAATCTATTTTTCACAAAACAGTAACATTGAAGAACCCTAACCCAACCATGCTGCGGGGTATTTTGTAAGCATAATTCATCGCACTGAATGTAATAGTATGTCAAAATATCAAAATACCATACTCAATGTCCCATCCAAAGCCTCCTCTGTTGTCTTCTTCTACCCTGTGCATGCTGGGCCTTATTATAGGCAGCTATGCGGGCTTGCATTTCGATAAGGAAGCCTGTCGTACATCCCCTTTGAGCGGTAAAGAATATATCGCCGAGCTTCTTACCTCGAACGAGCGACGCATACACGAAGTTTTACGTATGCCTAAAAGCACATTTCTCGACCTGGGAAGGTGGTTAGTCTTGAATAGCGGACTGGGGGAATCACGGAAAATGTCAGTTGACCAGCAATTAGCAATGTTTCTTGCTATTGTTGGTCATCGCTGCACAAACCGTGAAGTTCAAGAGCGATTTCAAGTCTGTGGATTTACTGTAACAAAGTAAGTTTTGTACTATTAATATTCAAGAAAAAAATCAATATGTACATAATTTTAATAAATATATAGGGTTTTTAATACAGTTCTTGATGGGCTAGTACAATTGTCTAAGGAAAATATCAAAATGCCGAACCCAGACAGTGTTCCATATGAAATTTGGAAAAAAAAAGGAATTCTGTATCCTTATTTCAAGGATGCAATTGGTGCTGCAGATGGCACTCATATTCCAGCTAAGGTACTAACTGCAGATGTTGCAAGATTTAGGAATCGAAAAGGAGGAGTAAGCCAAAACGTGCTTGCAATTTGCACGTTTGGGCTGTTTTTTTCATGCGTGATTCCAGGGTGGGAAGGCTCGGCCCATGATGGACGGGTTTTGCACTGGGCATTGAGCCATGGATTGGAGGTTCCGGAAGGGAAATACTTTTTGGTCGATGCTGGGTATGCATTAAGAAAAGGATTTTTAACACCATATCGTGGTGTTAGATATCATCTACGGGAGCAAGCAATTGCCAAATTACGGTAAATCTTTTTTGTCTATACAAATACTCCTACACATTTACAATAAATTACAGAAGCTAATTATACAAAATTGGTAAATGGAATAGCCCAAGGAATAAGGAAGAGTTATTCAACCTAAGGCATGCGCAAGCTAGGAATTGTATTGAGAGAATATTTGGGATATCGAAAAAACGGTTTCCAATTTTGCAATCTCCGAACGAATACCCTTACAAGTCACAAGTAAAATTAGTACTAGCCCTCACCGCTTTGCATAATTTTATTTTGAAAAGAAATGGGGAAGAGGAATGCCTGGTATGGGAGCGGGAGGAGGAAGAGAATAGAGGAAGGGGTGTGGGGGGAAATAGATTTGGGCGGGAGGAGGAGATGTTAGATAGACTGGACATTGAACCAGCCACTGATGATGTAGGAATGAAAGAATTCCGGGACAAGTTGGCAAGTCAAATGTGGATTGACTATCAAGTACATGTAAATAGATAACCTGAGAATAATACCTCACATATGCTGATTGATTTGCAGAAAATACCTAATTTAAAATAAGATGTGGTAAATTTTAAAAGAAAAATAGTTACACTTGATTTATTGCCTCCCGGAGCCATTTGTCCCTTGCCTTTCCTGACCGAAGAGCAATAAAAATTGAGGCCTTCACCTCATTTTCCATTACTGTAAAACCTTGAACTAATTCATCAATAGTCAAGACTGATGCGTAGTCCTGCTGCAGTCTTTCAATTGCAAGTTCAACTTTGGAACGCTGAATTGTTTGTGCTGTAGCTCCCAGACGATCCAATGCCTGTGCAATTGCACGACCACTTGTCTTCCGGTCAGGTCTTCTCCTCTTTCCGACTCGTAGAGATCCCTCCTCCTCCGCCTCATCTCCACTCAATATCTCCATAGCGTTCCTCTTTTCCCTCTTTGTTTCTCTACTGACACTTTGTCCAGATTCTCTATCACCTTCGACCAGTGCCCTACCAACTCCTTTTCCCTCCTCCTCCTCACCAGTGATCCACACCCTCCTCCTTGTGCCCACCTCGCTCCTTTCCTCTAGCGCATTCCCACTGGCACTTGAGCCATTAACCTGCCTTACTTCCCTACTCCCCCATCCCTCATTTACAAGAGTTTCGTTCATCGCTGACAGGGTAGTAGGGTATTGGCTCGTTTGGTCTTGGGCTGCCTTGACGGCCTGGAACTGGGTTTCGGATTGTGAGGACAGGTTTGGAGTAAGTGCAAATTCCCCTGTTGCAGAAATATTGGCGCACAGCTCATGCAGTATATCATAATGCAATAGGCTTCGTTTGCGGAACTTTTCGGCCTCTGGATGAGCCTGAAGGTATGCGGCCCAAACACTGTCTGGTGCAGTTGGCATTGATTGAAGGTCATCCCAGCCAAAGCCGGAGTTGTTTTTTATTGCTAAGTAGATCTCGTAATCCTTTTTCAACTATTGCCTTTTTATTAAT
>Ga0307509_10000966_pt1 | contig 49182 bp, 69 predicted proteins | sample 10_EM_MG_FD_202245 | JGI IMG/M metagenome (GOLD analysis project Ga0307509, IMG submission 202245) | Populus trichocarpa ectomycorrhiza microbial communities from riparian zone in the Pacific Northwest, United States - 10_EM | ecosystem: Host-associated > Plants > Roots > Unclassified | place... | reverse complement strand
GAGCTTACACACCATGAGAGTCATTAATTCGTTACTTAGTCTGAACAAGTTGCGAGTTAGAAAAACGCGAGGGCAGGCGACATTGCACACACCGTTTCGCAACGCTTCCTGCCACTTGTTGGCTCGAGGAGGCGACATTAGACTTTGGAGATGCGCGGGGAGGCGCAAGAGATGAAGTGAGTTGTTCCATAGTATATACAGTAATGAAATTCGTGAAAAGCGTGCGGATGAGCTGCGTGGCGAGGAAACAAGGTCAAGTTGGAAATTGAAATCAAGTTTTCGCGTGCAAGGTCACATGATGGTTGTGGGATGGCTTAGTCATCACAGGTGCATCAATCAGTGACCTGCGTGCTCTCAAGCCTCTTTCTCCGGTCGGACACAATGTCCACAAACTTCTCTCCAACCCCCGCCGAGCTCACCCTTGTCTCGCAAATATTTACACAGGCTGACCCCCAGAAGCTCGGTGTCCTCACGGGTGACGTTGCTGTCAGGGTATTTGGTGGGGCCAAGTTATCTCCAACCACCCTAGGAGAAATATGGAATCTCTCGGATGAAGATAACAAGGGCTGGCTTCCCAAGAAAGGTGTTGCCATTGCCGTGCGCTTAATTGGTTGGGCACAGAAGGGAGAGAAGATAACCCAGGCTTTAGCCAATAAACGTAAGTCGTGAGAATCTCATCCTTTCTGCATTGATTGAGCATATTCTTCGTTTAGCTGGTCCATTGGCAGTTATCGAAGGTATAAACACGATCACACAACAAACCACGGGGGTATCGTTACCGAAATCCCCTCCACCTCCAGCCTTTCCACCGTTAACCAATCAGGACAAGGCAAAGTTCCAGAACATGTTCGTGAAATATGGACCTGCAAATGGCTTACTGAGTGGTTCGTGCTCCTGCATTATATATATTCAATTCTATATTTAAGCGGTAGCACATCAGGGGATAAGTCTCGGGATATATTTGTCAAATCAAAGTTATCGAATGAACAACTTCTGAAGATTTGGTTCGTGTCCTTCCGGGTCTGTGTTGTCCAAGTCCTTATACTTTCTTGCTCTTAGGAACCTCGCGGATACACAGGATCGAGGCGCCCTGGATGCCGTGGACTTTGCGATTGGGATGTACTTCATCCAAGGAGTCATGACGAAGAAGATAACCTTCATTCCAACATCTCTTCCACCCGGTCTGTATCAACAGGCTGGTGGCAGCACCAATACAGGTTCCATAAGATCCCATATAACGGGCGGTAGCGGTTCTTTTAGCCCTGTTAGCGGCTCCTTTCCACTACATAACACAGGTCAGATGCTGCAAACTGAATATACGGGCCTCTCGGGATCATTTACGGCTCCCAATCTTCCGGCGCGCCCACATGCGCCTACTGAAAGTAACGGACATGTTGCTGAATGGGATGTCACCCCTACCGAGAAGGCCGCTTGCGATCGCCATTTCGATACGCTTGACACTCAAAGAAAGGGTTTTATTGAGGGGGAAATTGCAGTTCCCTTTATGCTGAAATCACAACTACCGGGAGAAATTCTTGCTCAAGTCTGGTATGCAAAGTTGTTTGAATTCGCATCAACGTCGCTCTTAACACTCTTTCTTCAAGGGATCTTGCTGATATTAACAATGATGGCTGTTTAACCCGCGATGGTTTCGCGATAGCTATGCACCTAATTCAAAAGAAATTAGCTGGCCAAGAGATTCCCACCATTTTGCCTCCTTCTTTAGTGCCTCCTTCCAAACGGCAGCCGACGTCGGGTATCTCGCCGTTCTCAACTACCACCGGTCAACATCAACCACCAGAGCCACCCGCCGACCTCTTCTCGTTCGATGATACGCCGCCTGCTTCCGCTGGACCAACGCAAACCATGCCGAGCACGGGGAGTGTGCAGCCCCACGCTATTGCACCCACACCCAATGTTTTTCCTCCGGCACCCACTCAACGAACTCCAGAGGTGGATCCATTCTCGGCTGCCTCACCTTTCCAGACATCATGTAAGCTGCCGGCATCCGGTCTCATATATCTGTCTCATATTTTTCTCTAGCACTCCATCAAGACCTCCTCAGTGACGACGCCCACACAATGTCTTCTACGCTTATGCATGATCAATCAGCCGAGATCGGCAACGTGAAGAACCATTTGCAATCGACAACTCGATCTCTTACGGCTGCGAAGCAAGAGCGTGGAACATTGGAACAAACTCTCGCTGGCCAAGCTTCGCAACTTTCGACGCTTCAAACGCAGCTTTCATCGGCCAAGGCAGCATATGAGACTGAAACTAGTCTGCTTGCAACCTTGAGAGATAGACATTCGACGCAACTCTCTGAAATGCAGAGGACAAGAGAAGAGCTCATCAGGGCCGAAAGCGACCTCAGCGCCATCCGAGTCGAAAAATCCGAAATTGAAGGCGCCTTTCTACGCGACAAAGAAGAGGCCAGAGATCTGCACAAGCGCATGGTAGAAACTGGCCAACAGGCTGAAGCCTTGAAGGCCGATGTCGAAAAGTTGAAAAAGGAGGCCAAGCAACAGAAGGGCTTACTCGCCATTGCTCGCAAACAATTGAGCACCAAGGAGAGTGAGAAAGTCAGAGCCGAGAAAGAACACGAAATATCTCTCGCTGAAGTCGCCTCGATCGCACAAGAAAAGGAGCAGGTGGACGGAGAGATCGCCAACTTGGATGCTCTCTTTCCAGCACAGAAAGCAGTCGCCTCGCCGTCGCCGTCCAGCTCTCTGATGGTTGCTGCTGCTCAGCCACTTCCTACCACTCCGCCAGATTTGGCTTCTCAAGGCGGAAAAAGCAATAATCCCTTTGAACGCTTGGCTCTGGCCTCTGGTAACTCCACCCCACGCTCTCAGTCACCATTCCTGGGACTTTCAAGCACCCTTGTCTCTTCGCTTCCTCTTTCCACCCACGAATCCCTAGTCCCAGCAAACCAACCTGATGCTGGTCCACAGGAAGGAGCAAAGTCCAGTAATACTTCTCCGGTTCCAGATCGTGATACCGAGGTTTCTTACCTCTCTAAAGAAACAACTTCTTCTGGTGCCCTCGAAAGCGTCGTTTCTCCAGAGACGGCTAATGGTACCGATTATTTCGTCACCCCCCCTACAAGTGCAAGTCATGACTCCAGTCCGCCACCAAACCCCGCAGAGCGATTCCCCTCACTGGACGATCTCCATGCATCTCCCCTGCATTCCACAGAGAAACCCACAGACCCTGTTCCAGTGAACCTCATTCCAGTTCATAAAACTGATTTGAACGCGCAACTCAAGGAGATCGAGATCGAAGAGTCTGATTCAGATGAGGAAGCTGATGAAAACCTCATCGTTGGGCAAACTACCAACGGCAAACTGCCTCTGGCATCGCCCATTCCTCTCTCCCAGAGCATACCAGGTGCAACACAAGTGGCCGCGCCTGTCGATTCCTTCGATGACGTCTTCGGCTCCGACGAACCTCACGATAAACCACTTGGTAATGGCGACTCGAACGCTTTAGACCTGTCCATCCCTCCGACCGACTTTACTGGTGCTGAACCTGTGGTTGAACAAACGCCAGTTGCTGGCGTAAACGAATTTGATGAAGCTCTTGGCAAACTTCCGGGTTCCATCGCAGCGACACCTGCTATATTTTCTTTCGATACTACCTTTGATGATAACTTCGATTTCGCTTCTGCATCCAATGCCGTTAACTTCCTTTCTGCGTCGGCCAACGAGCAGAAAGAAAAATCTCCCGGAGGCCTTTCCGGAATGCCCACAACCCTATCTGAACTTCCTGTACAACCATCTTTCACGAACCAATTGACAATGCCTGTTACCACCAGCGATGTTCCAAAATTCGAATCTTCTTTTGAAGAAACTTTTTCTGGATCTGATCCATCCACTACAACGAAATTGGAGGATAAATCCTTCGGCGCAGTGGCCGTTCCGGTCCAGCCCCAGGACGATCGTTCATTGGCTGGTTTCCCGTCTTCTCCTATTCAGGGATCTCCGAAAGTTGCAACCACGTCATCTCGCGTTGTAGAAGCACGGCCTGTCTCTCCACCTCGTGCAGTGTCACCGTCTCCGAGGGTGGTTTCCCCAAAACCTCGGATATCGTCCTCATCATCCAAGGAAATTCACGAGAAAGCGAAAGAACCTAACGTTCGGCACTCTAAATTAAGTGTAAGTTGTCCTCATTTCGCCTTGAGTCGTCGATTAACCTTTCCATAGATTCGCCTTCCATTCGGCAAGAAAAAGAAACACCAGGAACCGATGCCAGCACAGCCCTCACAACATCTTACTCCTCCTCTCGAACAACCTTATCGTACCACCACTCCTGCTAGTGAGGACGACGTCGAGCCAGTGAAACAACTGACTGCTATGGGCTTCAGTCGTGGCCAAGCGGTGGATGCACTGGAGAAATATGGTTACAATGTACAAAAGGCTCTTAACAGTTTGCTTGGTTCCCAGTAACTGTTTGGACAATTCTTTGGAATACTCTCTACGCTCTTTACTGTTTTTCTTCAACACAATTCTACGGCACAATAGTTCCTCTCACTGATCCTTCTGAAAGTATGTACCGCATACAATTATTCACTGGTTTAATATGTTCCAATATACAAATTATTACCCTACTTTGAAACAAAGAATCAAATATGTGCCAGCTTTAACATGCCTGATTGGTAGGTTTCAGTGGGATATTTAATGGGCGTGAGATATGAAGCAGCCAGTCGTTCCACGACTGATCCTTTTTCTGGCGGGATTCTAGTTCCTTGAGCTGGCTGCGAGTTGGGTAGTGCGCGTGGAGGACAAATCTATACCGACTCATATCTTGTCGTTGATGGAGTTCGATTACATTCTGTCCCAGAGACAGAAATTCAGAAACGTCCACCAGACCGTCAGGCGTTATCTACATTTATTTTCAGAGACGAATCCCACACAGACAGAAGAAATATGGACAGAACCTGGAAAGGCGGACAGAGGGGGAAAATGGCCTTTGTGTCACCATATTTTACGCTCATAACCAGGTCACCATGCGAAGGCCATGCCGATTTCGTCAACGATACCTGTTTTTCCAGAGAGTCACAATCATCATGGATCTGCGAAAGCTCAGCCAAATTGTCGTTCAGATAGCAGCCCAATGTCAAACATATACTGGACTTTACTTCCCTACAGTGGGTTCCAGTGAGTTCAACATATTCAGTAAGATAATCGATGGCGCGTACTCCGGGGAAATTTTGCGGGCAATCCACCTCGATATCAGGGCGAACTGCAACTCAGGAATCTCAAATTGGATAGAGATCCGACTTTTCCCCTTCAATCCAGTTTGACTCGCAACAATGCTCATCTCGGACCCAAAAACTGTTTACCCAAAGAAAAAATTGGTTTCGTCCAACACTTGGGAAATAGTTACTCACCTTGCGAGTCACCACTTGTGAAGGACGACTGTGGCAAACTGTAGACCTGAGTACCGTTCGTTGTGGTTGTGGGTGCATGAGTTCCAGTTGGCGATGTTACGGGGACTGCGGTGGTATCAACATCCATTTTATTCGATTCATTTTCAGGCGGCACACTGGGTAGTCTCCGTATTGCGGGCATTTTTGTGGCAGGATGGATCAACAGTGAATGATCAATTCCTACTTGTGGTGTAAGCTGTGTGTTGGCTGGTATTTCGAGTTGACCTAGGCATTCCCCAGTTTCTTTAACAAGGGTAGGCAAGTTTTCATCATTTAATAGTTTGTCGGAAGGTTCATGAGCGCCTTTCTGTCCTTCGGCCAGTTGGTCAAGACGCAAGGTTTCGATATTCATCTGCATAGATGCATCCGCGTCCATTCGCTTGTTTGAAAGGGGTGACTTCAAGCGATTGAAAAAAAAAAAAAAGAAAGGATTATTCCGCGTCAATGCTGACGAAGTCGATAAACAAACCTGAACCACAATTTCTAAAGTATTCAACGGTGGAGGGGTAGGTCTGCGTTGCAGAACTAAACTTTGTCCCGCCACAGCATTGAAGGGTTCGGGGGATAATTTCAAGGTGTTGGACGACGGAAGCAAAGTCAATGGGTCAAGGGGAACGGTAGCCGGAGGTGACATGGTTTTGACCATCTCTGAAGTTGTGGCGCCGTTGTTCAGTTTCCTTTTGAAAACACACAGTCAAAACATACTCTGGGTGGGAATCTGGGTTGCTTGTTTCTTCTGCATTAGACCTTCGATGTCGCGTTGAGCAAGAACAGTAAAATCGACCACGCTTTTCCGTTTCTTCGTCTTTGTCTTCGAGGTAGTTTCTACGGGTTTGGCGGTGGATAAGGATGCAGCCGATTGGCTCGAAACGTTCATGGACCCAGGTGTGGAAATAGAAGCCTAATAGTTCTCCTGGTCGGTGTCAGAGAAGCAATAGGAAGAGCAACACACGTATGGATTATCAATTATTTGTACTGTGCCACATTTTGAGAAAGGCTATTGGTGTGATAAAGTGGTCACGTACCATCAGGATCAGAAAAAGAAGAGTTTTTTGTAAGAGGGGGGGGACTCGGTGGTGGAGCAATCCCTGCTGGAACGCTCATTGGCGTATGCCCGAAAGTTGGGGGAGACAACGAGGATCTGGTTGCTTTTGTTAATTACTGCTTGGGCCATGTGTGAAAACAAATCCGCGCGACGTACTGGGGGGGTGGATCGGGTAATTGGGATAAGCCAGGAGAGCGTATCGTAGCCACCAAACCGGCAATATGTTCTACAAAGTTGTCAGTCCTTGTGAAAATTTCGAAACGTTATGTGCGAGCCAACCAAAAAGAGCAGGCTCTACAAAAAGGGGCAAATAAGGCTCGACAGTTCCGACGAGGTGGGCATAGGCGTCGATCATGGGATTGCGGGGGTAATTTGTAATATTGAACGGGGTAGTAAACTCTTGCTCGACGCCAAGCGCTCGTCTGAGGGATATTTGGGCGATCTATGAAGAATTCAGAGTACAATCATAAGGTTTAATGTTGCTTTGTTACGAGCAGAAGCTTGATAATCTAGTGTTTGTTATTCCTGAGCACAGAAAGTCACAGAGAACGTGAACAAACGGACCTCGGGGCGTGCGGCAGTATAATAGGCTTTGGAGTCGCGCAACCACGCAGCGAGTTTGTGGGCATGGACGGCGTAGGCGACAACATCATTTTCTCTAAATACCTTGGCGTAGCGAACAAAAAGGCGTTGGTTGTTCTCTGTGGCCTGAGCGGAGACTGGTGCGGCCATGGCGGTTCTATGTTGAGTCCCGATTTGGAATGTCAATTCTTGTCCACATGCGTCCATCTTATTCCTTCGACCTCATCGTCGTCGGCGCTGGCGGTGGCCCCGACGAGACAAATCTATCAGCGTTTGTCCCTTGTTCTCTCCTTTTTCCGCGCGCTGACTTCCCACCAGCTATCTTCTCAAGCCACAGGATACCAACTGGGACGACGGCATTCTTGCTCTCGAAGCTGGCAAGGATCATTTCTGCTTCCCATGCCACCTCCTAATATTCATTCCTATCAAGGCTCAGGCCAGGGCACCCTGGCACGGCTCCTCCGCAGTCACCCCAATATCTTTCAGACCACTAACACGAAGAATGGAACAATCAGCAAGGTTCATTCCGCCTCCGACATTTACTCCTTCATAAGGTATATATATCGTTCGACGGCATCAAGCTGTCATTTCTCATGTGTACCAAAACAAAAACAAAAACAACAACTCTATAGGTGCTTTCTGCTCACCCATGCCCACCTGGATCATATCAATAGCCTGGTCGTATCTGCAGGGTCACTGCGAGGTCCTAGAAAGCGCGTCTGTGGACTGAAGCAGACATTGGAGGACCTCGAGCTCGTGTTTTCAGATCGTATATGGCCCAATTTGGCATCCTGGAAGGAGGAAGACGATGAGGTCAAGCTGTTATACTCGACGTGAGTCTATACGAGTCCAATCGATCACCTGCTCGAATTCCTAACGGACCGGAGCAGTTTGATCCCTGACGGAAGGTACACACTCGTCTTTCCAGATATTTCGGTTCAAACTGTCCCCATCAACCATGGTCATAATACTCTGGGCCAATACTCCTCAACAGCCTTCTTCATCCGCCATGAACCCACCCTCCGTGAATTTCTCTTCTTTGGGGACGTCGAACCGGATTCTATCGCTGAGAAGCCTCAGACCATTAATGTATGGCGCCTGGCAGCGCCAAAGATCCCCGAAAAACTATCTACCATATTTATCGAGTGTTCGTGGCCTTCTGGGCGAAAGGACGATCTCCTCTTTGGACATCTCACTCCTGAACATCTTGGACAGGAGCTTGCAGCCCTCGCGGCCGAGGTCGTCAAATGTAAACTAGCAGTGCAACAAAATGAATCACGGAGACGACCCGCTAGGAAAAAGCAAAGACGCAACACCCTAACTGCTGGTGAATTGAAAGATGCCTTATTCGGCGTGCGCATTTTTATAATCCATTGCAAAGACGATATGAACGGCGACCCCAATCGACCACTTCGAGAGGTCATCGTAGAGCAAGCCCGCCGAATTGTGGAAGAAAGAGGCTTTGGGGCAAAGGTTTTTGCCGCCGAACAAGGTTCCCATATCAGTAGGTTTCCCGAGAGTTTCTTGAATCTTAAAGCACTTATAAATTCTCCCCAGCGATATGACGACGGATAACATTATTTCCACTCGCTGTATATATAGGCATGATTCACTGTAGCTCTAGTTCTCCATTTTTCTCGTTTTTCCTTGAACAGCATCGTGATTTACTTCCTATCGCTCAAATGCACATTTATGTCCCGCCCAATCGAATGAGTTGCTTTTGCCGAGACGTCAAAGTCGTAAGGTTTACGTGAGAGATAGACATGCAATAAAAAAAATAGAGAGAGAGAAAGAGAAAAAGACCCTCGAAATATGGTATGTAGGCAGTGAACTCAGAAGGGCGACGGAAATTAAACAAAGGTTATGATGAAGCATACAATTTTACAACACCATCAGCACCTCCACTTGCCATAAATGGTAGTGAAGGATGGAATTCAACATCCAGAACGCCTTCCCGAGCTTTTTCACGATGTGTTGTGAGTTCCTGCACGCATGAACGTGACCCCAACAAATCCCAAAAGCGCACTGAACAATCGTGGCTTCCAGATACAAGTGAGAAACCAGCCGCATCGATTGATAATGATGTGACACCATCAAGGTGGGCCAACATTGAGTGAGTACATTGTCCTGACCAACTCTTAAGTCAAAGGTTCAACAGTTGAGTAGGCAAGAAACAGACCAGTCGTAAGATCAAAGATTCTGATAAATTTGTCCTCGTGGGCTGTTACCAGTACAGACATGGTTGGATGTGAGACAATGCGGTTAATCTGGGTGGCAGGTGTTCCATCTGAATGTGGCCTTTGGTGAGTTTGGGTGCAATACATAGGGCGAGGATTACTCGCCATAGCTCATGTCACTCTCTAGTCGAAACAATTCCTTGCCTGTCTCGATGTCAAAGATCTTCACTATGGCATTCTGGTATGCCACAGCAACCTTTTTCAAGTCCGTTTTGATGGCCTCTACAGAGGTAGCTCCAGGTGCGTCAGGGTTCTCCTGCAGGTCGTCAGCAGTTTCTACGCCGTGCCAACCCCACGTTAGTCTAAGAGAACCTCCACCAGAGGGACCGCTGACATCCCAGACTTTGACTGAACCCTCAGCTCCACAGCTTATCAGCGTACCTTCGTCCCTCACAAGAGCCAAGTCCCACACAGCATCTGTGTGACCAACAAGTTCTCCGCGTGAGCGTGTTTCGTCATACGGAGCATATGTTGTATGCGACGGTGTAGGAAGAGCCCAAATGCGGATAGAAGAATCCAGTGACGCAGAATAAAGCAGTTGCTTGGAAGGGGAATGTATCAACCGCGTGATTGCTGCTGAATGACCACGCAGTGTAAGTTGTGGCTCGACCTCCGTTGTGGCACGAGACCTGTCAAAGAATCCCTTGATTATGAGAACGATTGATGATGCGAACGAAAAGTAAATTTACGCAGAAGATGCCAAGCTTGCCACATCCATTCTCCAAATCTTTACCGTACAATCATCACCGCCTGTTGCCAAACAAAGCTCGGTTGGGTGGAACGCAAGGGCACGAACGGCATCCAGATGGCTGAAATGTGTTGTCAATCGTTACACCTTTCGGTATTCTCAAATTTGGGGAGAAAACTGACTTTCTCAGTGTTCTTTTGGCTTTCCAGTGTTTAGTTCCTTCGCCGTCTCCAATTAGAGTCGACTCTTCATCCTCCACCTCACCATCCTCTTCTTTACCTTCATCTTCATCTTCTCGTTGTCTATCCCATGATCCCTCTGTTTGCTGGAAATCTTTGGCCAACCTCGCCTTTTCAGCGGCCTCGTGCGAAAGGCGAAGTTTCTCCTTCCATTCACCAGCATCGTCAGGACGGAAGATGGCAGTAAGTTGCCGATTTTCTGCCTCCGCGTCCTTCTCTTTCTCAGTCTGTGCGCTGGAAGAGGGTTCTTGACTTTGAGCTGGGTTTTGACTGGTTGATAGAGGTAAAGGGTGTTGTTGGACCATTCCGGAGTTTGGGTGAGAATTGCGTTCGAGAATGGATAGTTGAGATCCAGCGTTTGACGTTCCTGATGAACTGGGTGCTGAAATAGTGTTCATTCCATTCAAAAGTGTAAACTCCTTGCCAGCCTCGGGTAGAACTTTGCGTGGTCGCCCAGTGTAAGCAATTTGGTCGAACGAAGGGACATTTGGAAGGGACAATGGTGCAGATGGATTGTTTAGCAGTGGTCGATTTGGTAGTGGATTCATGGCTTGAGGGGACGTGAGATAAGAAATTTCTTGGAGGCATCTGGTTGTTGCGTGAGTGACGTCTCAAAAAGTCACAAGAGATTACAGACTGCTTCAAATAGTCCCGACTCCGGGCCCTGCTCTTTGGATCCCGTCCTAGAGGTGGTTTACCAAGGCCCGCGACGGTTCCCCCAGGGACAGTACTCGTCCAATTGGTAGCTCCCCAGGAACCTGGTCTACCAGGAGGTCCGTTGGTTGAACTGCCATTGGGAAGCCTACTTTCAGGTAGGGGTGAATCTAAGCCGAAAGGTTGGTAAGAGGAACGCGAGGAGGTGATGTGTACCGCGAAACGACGCGTACCTTCGCTCCTAGGTGAGCTTCCACCGCTGTCTTCTTTTTGGCTGTGAGAATCCTCTTTTTGTGATGATGCGGCTTGTATGGTTGAGAGTTTTGTTGAATGAATTGATTGCGAGGCTGGTTGTGAAAGTTGCTTGGATCTTTTGGCCCTCCTCGTCACGTCAACTGACAAAGTATGGGAATAATGGCCCACCTTTCCATGCGAAGGGCATATTCCAGCATCTTTATACGCCTCATAAGATCAAGCTTAACATTTTCGAATGATCTTCGTTCTCCCTCGAGCAGAGCGATGCGTGCCTAAAGTGAAATTGGATGAAGACAAGGGAAGAAAGAAAGAAAGATACAGACCCGCATCTCAGCGCGCTCAATTTCCCATTCATTTCGGTCGCGTTCATAGCGTCTCCATTCAGTCTGTAAATAATGAAGAACGCTGGAAAGGGTAAAATCCTGGCCGTTCTGAGGTGGCGGGGGAGGTATTGTGCCTTGCTGGCCGGGTTGGTGCTGCTGGTTTTGTTGCTGGGGCTGAAGCTGCTGCTGCTGCTGGTGGTTGTTGGACGGAATGCCTTGCAGAGAGCCCAGCATGAGGAACGTCGAATGTGGTGGCAAGTAAGTAGCGAGTCCGTGCAAAGCTCAGCTCCTCAACACAAACACACGCAAATTTCATTCAACAAACTAGTAGTACTACCATTACTATTCTATTTCTTGCCAGATCTGTCCTCCGTTATTCAACCCATTCCTCGCTGCCTAAAAAGAAAAAGAAACTCACTTCTTGATTCCACCCCCAACCATGGGGCCCCCTACAACATCGAGTTAGTAATCACTGTCTGTCCCAAACCCATCCTCACTCACCCTTCATGGCTGTGCGCAAAGCAACACTTCAGTACTGGAGCCCTCCATTCAGTGCTAAACACAGCTCACCCTTCTCTCTGGCCAATTTCAAGGCTTCTTCCTCTTGCTTCTTCTTGGCCTTGAAGGCAATTTCCTCCTCTGTCTCCTCCTTCTTCTCTTTCTTTGGGGCCTTAAAAAAAAACTGGGTGAGGACCACCGAGAGTGAATATTTTATGAGTAAAAGTGACCTTGAGAGGTTTGAGTTTACCGCCTTGTCGACTGGACATGAGAGGTGAGAGTACAAGTGCAGTTTGTTCTTTGTTGTTCCTCCCATGTTAGCCAAGCATACCCACACAACTTACCACCATCCCACAATGTGGGGAGTGATCACTGCCATTCAAGTTTTCCTTTTCACAGCAGTGATGGCCTCTGGCCAAGTGTCATTTGACCACCGAAACCTCTGGAAAGTGGGGTTGGACCCAGTGTGGGATGTGAGTCCGATACTTCGGGACTCTCTTCGATCCAATTCAATGGACTTGCTTAGCTCCTTGGTCCCTTCCCAATACATGCTCGGGAGCAACACCTACTCTCTCCTTCATTTCCATTAAATCGTAATCTATCAGCAACATTGAATCTTCTCAGGTCTTTGATCACATTTACAGTGTCCCACTCTATTGACTATAATAATTCTTGGCCATCTTCATATGCTGACGGCGGTCTAGTCGGATGGTCACAGTCTACTTCCAACCTTTGTGGAGATATTGAAATATCGTTCCCACAAGTACGGCAAGTATCATGAATTCGGTCTCTAAATAGCCACCCTTTCATCCCCATTCCCTTCAGTTGGAAAACCCTACGCTCGACTGAAGGATGGGCCGCATTGCAACACCATGCCATTATTCGAACGACTCTTACTCTCTATCCACCATCGAACACTAGGCCTACTGACCGCACTCCACCACGAATTCTTGTTCACTTGAAGCAAGGATCTTTCTTCACCTTAAGACCGCAAGGGGTTGATCATTCTTCCTTCGTCCCAGTTTGGTTCCCCGGTAATATATATGACCTTGAGGGCGCGCTTCCACTCGCTATTGATCTTCCTATCTCTCCTTCTCGAACTGAACCTACCAAATACGAGATATTCGTGAGCGCAGACTACGAGGTATTCCATCAATACATGCAACATCAATATCTCATCAACTCACATTAGATCCGGCTGTTTGGTGACCCGCTGGTGCACCAAACGGACATTCCAGTCCAAAAACTGAACATTCAAATGGATATTCAGGAGGTCCAACAATTTGTAAATTTCGTGCATCAGGACTCCCATGACATCATTGCTGATTTTTGGGGTGGTTATGCATTTGGCCTTGCCATGGGCATTGGGATTCAAAGCATCACGAAATGGTGGACAGCTACTGACGTTAAGCTGAAGATTGGCGACCCAGTAACTCGTGTTGTTCTTGGCCTCCTCTATTCATGCTAACAACATACAGGCTATACGACTGCGGTTGCTTCACCAAGTTAAAATTGCGCCTTCCCAAACGCGGGTTGTTCCCATCGTCATCGAGCAAACTTCACCGTTTCGAGGAGAAATACTGGAGTTCGAGATATCCCTCTGCTCAGGCGCAGTATCTGAAACTTTACTGGTAAAAATCCCAGTCAACCATCGAAGCCTTCAAATTGGCGAACATCAAGCCGTGAAATGTTCTTTCTTTTTTGCGGGCTCCTCGCCGAGTGCATTCATGGCGAGACCCCCAACGACAATCACCTCAATACGCCATCCCCCAATTATAGCCCTTCGTTAGTTCCTCCTGTGCGAAGCGGTCAAAATTTAACCTGTGATCCTCAGATGGAGCAGGTGTTGACGTTCTTGGCCAAGACTTTTGGTTGGAGTCGCTCCCCAACAACAAGTTTAGTTGGATCATCGTGCCGACAGGCAGAACATCATGGGTAAGCATTCGAAGTCCTTCTATTCCTTGACAAGGCCGCAATATCCACCGTTCAGGGACTTGACTGGCACGGTCCAAGTGCCAGAGACGTTTGGGATTCCCTCGATGCTCTCGCGACGCTACTTGAAAGTGCAGTATATGGGCTTCCAAGGTCTTGGGGAATAGCGCGAAACACACAGGTGCTTATGATGGGTCACTCGAACGGTGGCCAAGGTACATGGTATCTCTCGTCACGATACCCTGATAGAATCCTCGGAGGTAGGGGAATATGGGGTGGTGGTGCCCCAACCTTTTTTTTTTTTGCTAATTTTGGTCCTAATAGCCATACCCGCCGCCGCATACATCAAATCCCAGGCCTATGTACCTCTAACAATGGCAAGGTCGAAGGTTCCGATGCTGGTACTTTTTAACGCTGAAAGTTGATTCAAAAAACTTAGGAATGGTCATTTTATCGATCCTGTCCTTCGTTCCATTCTAGAATCTTCTCTAACCCCAGACGACAACGATCTCCACATGTCCAATCTCGTCGATACACCAATTCTAGCTATTCACGGGTAAATTTATCTCTGCATTCCTTTGGAAGATGCCTCACATTGCACTACACTCTTTTTTAGCGGAGACGATGAAAACGTTCCTGTGTGGCATTCCCGGGAAGCTTTTGCCACACTCAAATCGTGGTCGCCATCTGCGAACATATCGTGAGTGTTCAGTCCTTCCCAGTTCAGCCCTGGTGCAAATTGTTTGCTTAAGCTTTCGCGAAGACCCTGGCCAGGGCCACTGGTATCCAAATGTGCTAAATAACCCAGAGGTTCAGGATTTCATTCATGTTCTCGCAAATTCTTCGGGGACATCGACGCAGTCGAAATCTTTCACCCTGACTGTAACAGCTCCGCAAGAATGTGGTTCGCTCCATGGCTGGAGAATAAACCAGCTCAACATTCCTGGAAGGTGAATTTGACAAACTTGTGAAATAGAAATGGAAAAGTGCTCAGACAAAGGCCGCCCATTAGGTTTGGAAGATTGCAAGTCACCTGGATAAATGACTCCAAAGTCGTTGTCGAACCGTCCAACATTCTTAGCTTCATCGTACCCCGATCGAATGATCCTCTTGAGCTCTCTGTGGAAAATAGTATCTTGTCCTTCATGACTGTTGATAGCCCTACAGAGATCCGCCAACTTGAAAGCGATTCAGGGAAATGGGAGGTTCGTACAATTATCCATCCCATCTTGGCTAAATAGCTCATAAGAATAGGTGAGGAATCCCCGACTTTCCATAGCTTCACAGCCACCTGGGCGTATCCAGTCCATTTTGTCCAGTCCGGGTCCAATTACAATCATAACATTTGGGAAGTCGAGCGGAACTGATCACTCAGCGGCGCTGCGATTGGCTCATGTCTTGCAACTCTATCACCGGCTGGATAGCGAAATTATTGCTGAGGATGAAGCGCACACCAGAGATAATACTTGGCCCAATGGAAACATAATATTTATTGGCCCACCTCGTTCACAATTCGCGAAGGGGATTCTCGGACTACGAAGAACGTCAGTTAGACTAATTGATTCAACGATACATCTTGGAACAAGGAAGTTCCAGAAACCCGGACAAGGTTCGTTGATGTTCCATGATATCTTCTTGGTTTATTTATTTGTTTTTACAAAAAATCGTGATGGACTACAGCCGCTATGTTTTTGCACCCTCACCCAACGCTGATCAATTCCTTAATGTTATTCGTCCTTTACAATGATGATCCTGCCCTTGAACGAGCCGTGCGTTTATTTCCCTTCCGGACTGGAGTGGCTGTTCCGGACTGGGTAGTCGTCGGACCCATGATGGATACGTTAGGAGCAGCTGGGATAGAAGGCGCTGGGTAAGCTAGTTTTTTTTTTTCATGATCATCCCATTGCTAATGAGATGGTGGAAGCGTGTGGGGCAATGATTGGAGGTTAAGTACGGCCATGACTTGGTTTCGCCAGTAGCGAGGTTTAGTAAGCGAGGCCCATATTCATCTTCTACGAACCGCGCATATACGTTTTCTTATATGGGAATTCATTCATCGTGCCCATGCCAAGGTAGTTCATTTAGGGCTTCTTATTTTTTGTACATGGAAAAAGGGCGGTATACCAATACATTATGATAACATCGCAAACCCTGGAGTCAGCATCACCAATAAAAGACCAAAGAGAGTGAAGTTTAGTGTCAGGACAGATGGAATTGCTGAAAGGTGTCCGTTGGAGTTAAGGGCCGCAGCCTTACCCCCTTTGTCACCAGTGGTCTTGAGTTCCGCACCACACAAGCCCGAGCCGCTAAGCATATTGCTGGGTATAAGAATATTGGGAACCCCACCAAGTGTGTATTGCGCTTCGATCATCCCTTTGGAACCCACGGCCCATTGTTGACATGTGAGAATACTAATCCAGGGGAGCATTAGCACCAGAAAAAGAAGCACGGGGGAAAGGCACACTTGATCAATGCCATCGACGCAGCGTATGGGGATCTGACTGCGATATGGGTGTCATTTCTGGGCTAAAAGCGATACGTATTGGAATGAGAATGTCTCGCGAAAAAAAAAAGAACCATGACCCACAGGAGATCCTATATTGGTAACAACAGAGATAACTGGACCTTTCATAATGGCAAGTCCGTAAGGACTGGTTGTGAGGATTTGGGCTTCTTGCTTAACCCAGTCCGTTGTGTTTACGAGGAAGTTTCGGAACTGGTTGATTGGTTAGTGAGATGGTAATTGACACATAGGAGAACGGACTTGGTTGAGGGTGGTTATCAACTTGTAAGCATCAGTTTTTTCATAATTTGATGGCCAAAGTGCTTCTCGATTAAACTGCGAGTGGTGGGTCAGCAGGAAGTTGCCAGGTCTTAGTTCAATAGCTTTACCGGATCTGAGTCCCCACTGAAATATTGTTCTTGGCCGTAGTACACTACTGGAATGCCATCAGACATAAAGGTAAATGTCATGGCGTTGCTGAATAGAAAGCATTGGCACAACTCCAAAATGACAGAAAGCCACACGTACTACAAGGCCTGTGGATCAACAGTCATATTATGCCATCTGGGTAAGTCCTGATTCTCGAGGAAGTTGCCCAGCAAACCAACATCCTGTGCGACTTCGAAAGTGTGTGAAATAAGAAATAATATGCAAACCCACCTTGAACTTGGTCTTGGATTGTTCGAATACGTTTGCTAAAGCAGAAACATTCTGCGGACCAGGGATAGAGAAAGCAGATACGAGGGCAGAGTATAAGGGGAAATTAAGAACGGAGTCCAGGGCTCCAGGACCTTGGTACATAGCAATTGGCCTAAATCCCCTCAGTCTAAACAGAAAGCTTAGTGTTTGGTACAACTTACTCAACCTCTTGGCCCCCAAAGACTTCCCCCATACAGAAAACACCAGCTTTGCTGCAAAAGTTGGGCCAGAAATCCATTTGAACATGCCTGAAATAACCGTTAGCTATGAAATACTCTAATGCAGAGGATCCTGCAAGGCTTCAGAAAGAAAGGCGAGTAGGCATATACATACTTAGCAGCTAACCAAATACGTCAGCAGGGTTCATATATAGGTAGACTAACAGACAGACCATCAATACGAAGACCATCAATTGAATACTCTTTCACAAGGGCCGCAATCCATTCCCCATATTGGGCGATGACCGTCGGGTTCTTCGTGTCAATGTCTGGTAGGGGAACTTTCTCATCACCCAGCCAACAAACTTGCTCACTAGTGGTGTTACCCCACCGAATAGGGCAGTAGGGGTTGTAGAAAGACTGACATAATATAAAAATCAAGATGAGTGTGAGAAAAAAGTACCACGAACTGCATCCTTGAAGAAATATTTGGAATAATCAGGGGTATTGGAAGTTGCCATGACGTTGTTAACGACCACATCGACCATAAGGTACCTGAGGAAAAACATGTGAGGAGTCAAGGGACAGTGTCTGTTATTTTGATGCGTACATATTCCTTTTATGGAGCTCGGCTGAAAGACCCTTGAGATCGTCAGCTGTTCCAAAGCGATCATTGAGCCTTGATATATCAGCCATCCAGTAGCCATGGTAAGGGTCGCCATACGGGGAACGTGGGCCCTCATAGTTCTGGTTGACGGGACTGATCCAGACTAGCGGGGTGGGTTCTGGTTAGAATAAAAAACAAAGCACAAGGACGCATGTTACTACTGGCAGTAAACCCGGCGTTTTGTATATAATCCAGATTACTTCGTATCCTACATGAAGAAATGATTATGTAGTTAACGTTCGAGTTGGGTTGGGGGAGATGTACTTACGAGTTCCAGGTGCCGCCACACCAAGTCTGTTGACCAGGGTTGCAGATATTTGGATCCGAACCATTAGGCAGGGCAAAGCGGTCCGTGATTACTCTATTGGTGTAAATCCAGGGGCCTAGACAACGGAGGATGTGATACATACTGGTATATTGAACGGCCTCGCCATTGCTCTGCAGTGGCGGCGAATGCAGAGGGCAGGAGAGAGAGAGCGAAAAGGCAAGAATACTTCATTGTGCGAGGGTGAAAACAAATAACAGGGGATAAGGAGCGTAGATTTGAAGGATAGACTCAGGAGGACGGCAAAGGCCTCCAGAAGTGAGAACGAAGAAGGCCAGTTGTGATGGTTCAGAGAAAGTTTATGAAGTGCGTTCAAACTTTTCCCCCAGGCATTCTAGGCTGGTTTGAATGCCCACATGTCCAGGTGATTCCCATCATATAGGAACCAAAGGCCGAATTTCGGCAGAAAGTCATTCAAGAACATCAAATTGGAGGGCATTCGAATTTATTTTAAGCAAGACTTCAGTGTCCATCGTTGACGTCGTTCGGTCCAGCCTGTGTGCTTGTCAAATATCCGAGGTGTCACGCAGGTTGAAAAGTATGTGACGGATGATTTTGGGGAGACTCGTGCTTGTCGCTGTCGGCGTTTGGAGTGGTCACTTGAGTCACATGTGACCCCGCATCTTCTCTCTCCATCATGGCGGCCAGGTTCACCCTCAATGGGTCATCGTTCACGCCTTATGGCTGGACTGTTTGCCTCTGGTCTCTCATCGTTGTCTTCCAGGTACTTACGTACGCCCGTCGCGCTCTCCAGCATGCTAACACTCCCATAGTATGGTTATCATATCTCGGTTCTCAACCAGATTCAAGCCGTCTTGACATGCAAATCCATAGCACCTGAACCCCTCCTTGCCACCACCTTCTCTCACACTTTTGTTGACTGTATTCCCATGTCCGATGTCACCTTCTCCATCCTTACCTCCATCTTTACCGTCGGTGGTCTTGCTGGGAGCCTCGTTGCCAACCTCGTCATGGATAGGTGGGGGAGGCGCGGAGCCAATCGAATATGCGCCACCATAATTGGAATTGGCGCCGCTCTCATGGGCCTCACCAACTCCTTGTTTTTCCTCTTGCTTGGGAGGTAAGCAAACGCCTGCCATACTTACCTCGACCCCTTACCAGTTCACATCTTGGATCAGGGTTTTGACTGGCATCGGGTCTGGGATTGGTGTGTGTGTTGCTCCGATCCATCTTGCGGAAATAGCCCCGTCTAGGATTAGTGGGAGTGTCGGTTAGTCTCCCCAGAGCAGAGGGGTTCTCTTCTCTTTGCACTTTCTGATGTCTATTTATAGGTATTCTCACTCAGCTATCCATTGTTTCTGGAATTATGTTAACTCAAGTGGCTGGTATAAATCTGGCAACTTCTTCTCTTTGGCGTTATGTCTTTTTTTTATCTACTTGCCTTGCCCTCTTTCAACTCCTTTTTGCCTCGAAGATCGTCGAGTCTCCCTCATTCTTGCTCCATAAAAACAGATTAGAGGACCACAAAATTGCGAGAAGGAGATTGTGGGGAGAGGCTGTCCTGTCCCTAGCATGTAAGGCTTTAGTAATTCCCAAGAAACTCACCTTAACACACCTGTTCTCAAGCTGAAGAATCTCTGTTGAATGAGTCAGAAGACCTGCATGCGGAACCCAGCGAAGAAAATATCTCCGTTCCTCAACTTTTTGCCGTGAATGAGTTACGCAAACCGCTTATGATTGTCAGCTTCGCAATGCTCGCTCAACAAATTTGCGGTAACATTTCCTGGCTTGTCGAGAGAGTTAGGACTGATGGATATTGATTGATCTCTACAGGTATCAACGCTGGTGAGTACTTGGTAGCCATTTTTGAGACATGCGGACGAGGTGGCTTACATTCTCTAAGTGCTCTACTACAGTAACGACATACTAGCAAAGTCACTGCCTGAGTTTGGGGCATATATTTCATTGGGTATAACTATCATCAATGTCATCATGACCTTCCCTCCCATTTTTTTGATTGAGGTAAGTAATTGTTCAGCTGTCTAGAATTAAAAATAAGTGAATGTGCTTTTCTCAGAGGTTGGGGAGAAGGTCTCTCCTACTAATATCGTCTCTCGGCGCCCTATTATCACTCTCGGTACTGGGATACGGCTTAAATTCTGGTGCCTCAACGTTGTCAAGCATCGCCATTGTTGTCTTTGTTATGTTAGTAACCAGAGAAAGTCGAGGTACCAAAAGCTCATGAATTCCCTAGGTCCTTTGCCACAGGCCTCGGTCCTATACCTTTCGTCATGATCCCCGAAGTCTCTCCTCCTTATGTACGTTTTTCAGGTGTTGAAATGAGCGTCTCACGCTAATCTCTCTGTCTGTGTTAGGCTGTATCAGCTCTATCTTCTGTGGCTCTTTCATTGAACTGTAAGTCCCCATACCTGCAACAAACCTTTCGCGACGTTCTAAGTGAATTTAGGGATAATCAACTTTTCCGTTGGTCTTACATTTCTCCCAATTCGGAATTTTTTATCAGGGGGGGATCAGTACAAGGAAGGTCTTGTCTTTTACGTATTTGTCGTTATATTCGCGCTGTCAGCGTTCTTGCTGTTCAGAGTCTATAGCCATTTGTAGAGAGGATATAATGGTTTGTCGGGGCTTGATAATTGAAGGACAGCTTTGTCGGAGATTGAATATTACCACCAGAGCGCAGACCGCTTCGCTGCCACTCTACACATCCACGCACTGTGTTGGAGGTGGTCTGCATCTAATATCCCCAAATTACCCTCCAAACACTATCCAAAACGGCGACAGGACCTGGAAGCGTTGCCCGGCGCTCGGTGACTCCATCCAGGTCGTCCCACATGGATAACCCGCCGGCGACGAACATACACACCATCGTGAAGGCTCAAATAGTATTCTTACTTTCGACTCTCACGGACGACAACTACGAGAGGAATCAAATAGAAATACGATCTGTACGTTCACCCCCATCTTTTTTATTTTATTTTCTATTACCGAGAATTAGGTTCTAATCGCTTTCTTTCCGTTACAGCTCTCGGAACAACATGGAATAGACACCTACCTACACTTCATACGACGACTCATTGTTCATTCTACACCGCGCCTTCTTCCGAATCCTCCAGCTTCCGCCTTCGACGCTTCAACTTCCCTCACTTTTCGTCTTCTCGTTCAAGAAACGCAACGTCTCTCTCGTGACCCATTCCTTGCTGATAGATTCCGAGACGGTGTTGGACTTGGGGAGGGAGACAGTTTTCGGAATTTTGATTTTGGACGATTTGTCGATCGCGTTGGGTTGCGCCCTCTTGAGCGTCTCGTCCTCGCAGCAGCCGTTGTTGGGGGACAATCACGCAAAGATTTTACGACCCAAGCCACAAACATCATTCGCACGGAATTTGACAACGCGGTGTTAGAGTTGTGCCAATCACCTCCTTTGGAACACGCAGAATTCCCCCAGAATCAACTGGAGAAACTTTTGTCAAATCTGTTGTCAGATGTACCCCAAGATTCCCCTGTCTTGGATGCTACTCGGCGACAAGCCCTCGTTATTGCTGCTCAAACAAAAATAGGGAAGGAGGCCATGGGGCCTATACTGCGTCGCATATTCACGAAGCTAAGGTACGCCTATAAGCTATTTGACGTAACTGTCACTCTTAATGCCCCTCTCCTCCAGCCTTCCGCCTAATACTTCCCTCGTCGAAGTATTGATTCAATTCGGCCCAGACATCACAAGTGACGTGGAGGTGGTTAGGGCACTTTTAGAACGGTTTGGGATCACGGACACAACCCCCCCCCGTGATGTTCAAGTGATTGAAATTATCTCGACATTGTCCCGGGTCGCAGCAGAAGGGACTGTTATTTGTGATATCGGGTCACTCGTTCGCGCCCTTGTTAGCTATGTAAGTTTTGTTTAGCTTTACTGCCTTTACTGTTTAACTTTCAGCCATTATCCAGAATGCCAACCTCAACTGGACAAGTGTTATCAAGTCTTTTGACTGGGCTGACAGACTCGGTGTTGATACTGCCACCTTGAAAATGTTGATCGCCATCCTCCTCAACTCTCCTCGTGATGCTGAACCCCACGCTGTGACGGGCTTTTGGGAAACCTGGTCGAACCCAATGTATCAACTCCGCCTGCTCGATGCTTTGCTCTCCCTTCCAGCGGATACGTTTAATTTTGTACAGCTCCCTGGCCGACGGATTGTGACCGTGGATGACGTTTCCGTTGCAAGCCCTACTATCAAGTCTCTCGCTGCAAATGTTCAGGGCCAGACTTGGAATTCACTTGAGTTATTTCAAGTTTTAGTTCGGCTTGCTGGGTCTGAATCGGTCGAGATTCGCACTTGTGTAAGGGAGATGTTAGACAAAGCTATCAAGATCAGTGCAGAGATTGTTCATATGGGACTCCTACAAGTGCCGGTGAGATTCATCACAGGTTGTCAGTTCCAGTTATGCTAACGTTCGCAAAGGATTTGCCTTGGAATGACATCCGTTTGGAATATTCGCGAAAACTTTTAGGCATGTTCCTTGCGGGCCATCCCAACCACCAACTAGTGTTCATGAGGATTTGGCAAATCGAGCCCTCTTATTTGACCAACGCCTTCCGCGACTTTTACGATGAAAATCCTCTTAATATAACTCGCATTCTAGATGTCGCTCAAGATCTGAAGGTCAGGCTTTCTTCCCTCTCAATTGTTTTCTATAGCATTCTCATGCAGATCGTAGATACTTGAATCTCTACTGGAGGTTCGTCCATTTACCTTTGCCCTCGACGTCGCTGCGCTTGCCTCACGGCGAGAGTATCTGAACCTTGATAAATGGCTGGCGGACAACGTTGTGAATTATGGCGCCGAGTTCTTGCACTCCGTCATTCGTTTCCTGGAGTTAAAAATGGAAAGCGAGAAGGCCTCCCGACTTTCGGACCCAGCCATCGAAAATCGAACGATGCCCCTTAATCCGACCACTATTACTATCATTCTCCGTGTTCTTCGAAACAAGTTAGTAGCAATTCGAACCTTTTTTTTTTTAAAAAAAATTGTATCATAATTAATCATTTTGAACCCAGTTCTTCCCTCCTCGAGCCGAACGATGTGGAGGCTTGCATCGAGGTCCGAAATACTTGCCTCCAAGTCCATCCACGGCTTATGACTTTGACACCTAACTCGGATGTTGAATCTGGTCTTACTGTCGTCACTTACTCCAACGAAATCGAATCAGAGGTGGATGGGATCTACAAGCAAATGTATGACGAAAACACATCAATCGAGGAAGTTATCGCCATGCTTCGGCGCTACAAGGATTCCAATAATCCTCGTGACCATGAAGTGTTCTCTTGCATGATTCACTTCCTTTTCGACGAGTACAAATTCTTCCAATCCTTCTATCCCGCCCGCGAACTTGCAATGACTGGCTACCTGTTTGGCTCCCTGATCCGACACTCACTCATAGAATATATTCCTCTCGGTATTGCTATGCGCTATATCCTGGATGCATTGAACTGCCCCCCCGAGACCAATCTCTTCAAATTTGGTACTCAGGCTCTCAGTCGATTTGAATTTCGACTTGGTGAATGGCGGCCACTGTGCGAAGCGTTGATTAGAATACCCCACCTTATGGATGCTCGACAAGACTTGGTGGTCATGATCCAACGAGCGTTGAATACACCTGGATCCCAAGGCGACAACATTTCCGAATCCCACCCTATGTCATCTAACTCTCCCTATGAACCGCCTGCCTCTTTCACAGCCATCCAACCCGACCTCATCTCCGAACCGCTTGAAGTACCTCCCGAAGACTTGTCTGATCGCATCCTGTTTATCGTCAACAACCTTGCACCCAGTAATTTTGATTTGAAAGTGAAGGAAATGCGTGAACAATTTATGGATCAATATTCACGATGGTTCGCTAATTACCTGGTTGACCAACGAATTTGCACCGAGCCAAATAATCATCCCCTCTACCTGCGCTTCTTGGATGCATTGGATTCTCGACCCCTCTCGAAACTTATTCTTCAAGAGACATTCATAAAAGCCGCTGCCCTTCTTAATTCGGACAAAAGTATTTCTGGAACAGATCGCAGTGCTTTGAAAAATGTTGGGACTTGGTTGGGCACAATTACCCTTGCCCGTAACCAGCCCATCAAGCACAAGAATCTATCTTTTAAAGACCTCCTCATTGAAGGGTATGACAACGGTCGACTCATTGTTGCTATTCCTTTTGTTTGCAAAACTCTCGAACCTTGCGTCAAGTCGAAAGTTTTTCAACCACCAAATCCTTGGTTAATGGCCGTCATCAGTTTACTTGCGGAGCTTTACCATTTCGCCGAAATCAAGTTGAACCTCAAGTTTGACATTGAGATTTTGTGTAAAAGCCTAGATCTTCACCTCGATTCTGTTGAGCCAGCGACCATTCTCCGAAGTAGGCCTTTGGAATCTTTGGCGGGTCCATCTCTTCCCGAATATCCTGAAGATATCGGTTCAATGCCTATGGATAATTCAAGCAGCCAGGTTGGCGACTCCCACGTCTTGGTACTCGGTGCGCAGAGTTCAGAGAGTCATCGAGCTCTTGGAACACACATAGAATCCATCCTCACCAATCTGGTTCATCTTGTCCACATCAGCTCACAACTTTCTCCCGTGTATGGGAATCCCACATTCAAACGTGCAGTTCAAATGGCTGTAGATCGGGCTGTGCGAGAGGTAGCGTTTTTCTTTTCTGGTTGCGGTTGTTATTTTTGACTCCACTCCCAGATTATTCTCCCCGTTGTTGAGCGATCTGTCACTATTGCAGGCATTTCAACGCGAGAGCTAGTAGCAAAGGATTTTGCCACAGAACCAAATGAAGAGAAATTACGACGAGCAGGACATCTAATGGCACAGAAGTTGGCTGGGAGCCTTGCACTTGTAACCTGCAAAGAACCTCTGAAAAGCAATCTAGCCACTCATCTTCGACAATTCCTAATTGACCATGGATTCAATGAAGTTTGTGTTTTCATTTCATTATGAATTTGCTTGTTGATATCTGTTCTTCTTTCGTTAGCAGATGGTCCCTGATCAAATAATTTCACTCCTGGTTCAAGATAATCTCGACATTGCTTGCTCTGCTATAGAGAAAGCCGCCATGGAACGTGCAGTGAGCGACGTCGACGAGGGTTTTACTACCTCATACGATGTTCGGAGACGCCATCGAGAGGTTCTCTTTTTCCCCATTTGACCTTGAAAATGTTCTAATTTTACTTTATGGTAGCTCCGGAGTTCGCAAGTCTTTTGGGATCCATCTGTCCCTCACTCCACTTTCACAGCGAGCCTCCCTGATCCCCTTCGCATTAAACCATCTGGTGTCCAGCCCCATCAAGCCATTGTGTATGAAGACTTCGGTAACTTCGTTCATATGTATTACATTCGTAAAGATGCTCACCGCTACTTCAGGCGTAGATGGTAAGCGACGGGGAGATAGTAGACCGGCGTCCGTTGCTTCTTTCAACAACGCCGCTCCTTACTCACACTCTCCCTCATTGGAACAAGGACTCAACCAAAGTCTTCATAATCACCAGGAAGCCATGGAACGCTTTACGGTATGTTCACTATTCTGAGATTGGCCAATTTCTTGCCTGACTTTTATGCCCTACCTCCCCTATAAGACTCTGACCCGAGACTTGGAGGCTGTCATGCTTCAATACCCCAACCAGTCTCTGGTTAGCTTACCTGCTAACCATGATATTCGCCACCTTGTTCGCCAAATCATGCTTCTCGCAGACGAGGCTGCTGATAGAGAACGTACCCCGCTTATGATGTCGCAGAAGATTGTCCAGTTACTGTACAAGACAAACTCCCCGCTTGGCCGCGAAGTATACGTCGCTCTTCTGGATCAGTTATGCAGGTCTTTCGATGACGTTGCGAAGGAGGCTATCACATGGCTGCTGTATGCAGAAGACGAGGTATGAGCACAGGTGCCTCAAGCAATCTCGAAAGCATATTAACATTGATACTTTCAGCGGAAATTCAACGTGCCAGTTACTGTTACTTTATTACGCAGTGGCCTCGTCAACATAAATCTGCAAGATGAACAACTTGCAAAGCTGCTATGCGAGGATCCTCGCCCAATTTTACTCAACTTTACCGCCAATCTCATTCGAGAATGCCTCTCTTCGAACCCACCTGTTGCAACACAAGGTCAATTTGTTTATTCGATTGAAATTTTCAATCAATTAGCTCAGCAAGGAAAGTCCAACGAGGAGTATGTCAACCCTATCAAATATATTTCTTTCAACGTAACTGATAGGCTGACTTGATAGAGTCAACCGGCTGCTCGACGATCTTCGTGGCGTTCGACGAGTCTCCCTCTCATTTCCTTCTGAATCAGCCCCTATTACTCAACTTCAGAGCAACGCCGGAGATGAACAACTGCGTGAAAAGTTGTTCATTTGGTTTCAACAATGGATCCATATATTCCAGAGATCTTCGACCCCGGAAAAGAGTTTCGTCCCCTTCATCACGCAATTGACGAAGCAAGGAATATTGAAGATGGAGGATGTTTCATCCTTCTTCTTCCGCGTCTGCGCCGAGTCGAGCGTGTCGAGTTACATCAAGTGCATGGCTGCGGGTGATTATGGTTATGCATTCCAGTCGTTGGATGCGATGTCGAGACTCATCGTTTACATCATCAAATACCATGGGGATGCATCTGGCGTTAACAACGACCATGCCAAAGTCCATTACTTCACAAAAATTTTGTCAATCTTCGTGCTTGTACTTGCAAGTCGACATGAAGAACAAGGCCCGAATTTCCAACAAAAACCATTCTTCCGCTTCTTTTCCAGTCTAGTCAACGATTTGCACAGCCTGGAGAGCCATCTCGGACCTGTGTATTTTCAGCTGCTAATCGCCATCAGGTAACCAAACATCCAAACCTGACATTAACGTTTTCTAACATTGAAGCGAAGTGACACGTACAGCTCGTTACAGCCAACATATTTTCCAGGGTTCGCCTTCTCCTGGATGTGTCTTATCTCACACCGATTGTTCATGCCGAAACTTTTGCTATCCGAAAATCGCGAGGTTCGTGCTTTTTGCCATTGTATGATCCCCTCTAATAGAACTTCAGGGATGGTCTGCTTTCCACAAGTTGCTGTTATCCTTGTTCAAATTTCTCTACCAATTTTTGAACGACGCGGATCTCCAAATAGCAGCTCGAGACCTCTATCGCGGGACCCTTAGGCTTCTTCTCGTCCTTCTCCACGATTTCCCTGAATTCCTTAGTGAATATTACTTCACCCTTTGCGACGCCATCCCTCCCCGCTGCATTCAGCTGCGTAATATCATCCTCAGCGCCTTCCCACCCGCCATTATTCTTCCCGACCCTCATCTCCGAAACATCAAGTTTGACTCTATCCCGGAAATGGGTCCAATCCCACCAATCCTTTCTGACTTTACCTCAGGCCTGAAGAGCGGTGACCTCGGCGGTTACCTTGATCAGTACCTCTTGAACCGAGGAACAACTTCCTTTCTTCCTTCACTGAAGGATCGGCTGAGGCTGAAGGGCAATGATTCCAACGAATCGTACAGTCTCTCTTTGATCAATTCCCTGGTCATGTACATCGGAGTTTCCTCCGTTGCGCAAGCAAAGGCGAGAAGCGGTTCGTCACTTTTTGTTTCAAGTGATCCTGGGGTTGTCGCACTTCAATATTTGGCCATGAACCTCGATGTTGAAGGTTTGTCCGTGCCATATTGTTATTTATCTCATCGCTGAATATCTAATAGGTCAACACCACCTCCTTACTTCGATGGTGCTTCACCTTCGCTATCCGAACGCCCATACACATTGGTTTAGTTCTTTGCTCCTTCATCTTTTCTTGGAGGTCAACGATGATCGCTTCCGTGAGGTCATGACCAAAGTTCTTCTTGAGCGCTTCATCGTTCACCGCCCACACCCTTGGGGAGCGCTCGTGACCTTTATTGAATTATTACGTAACCCAAAATATGATTTCTGGAGCAAGGATTTCATCCGGATCGGACCAGAAGTCACGACGCTGCTTGAGAGTGTACGTCTTTCACTTCCCATGATTTCTATAGAAGTTCTTGACATCTATCTCTAGGTGGCGCGATCGATTTTCCAACAGTAGAAGCTTTGTCGTTATAATTCTCGCTATCTTCGCACATATCTGTCATTCCTATCTGGGCTTATTACCACCTGCATTACTGTATTGTAACAACATTTCTGTGTTAACTTTGAACTTTTGAAATTGAACTTTTTGTCTGTGACCATTATCTTGTAAGGTTGTGACGTTCGCATGCCGTGCTTCAATTCTCTCAACCATACCCGGCGAAATTGTTACGGTGCAGCTGGGAATATGGCAATCAAAGCAAGTATGTCTTGTTGCGAAATTTGCTCATATGCATTCTAAGTGAGGTTTTTAGTGGGATCCGTTTTCTGGCAGTGTTTTTCTCCGGAACATGGAATCAATAAAGATGGCATCCTGGAGGAGTGGCCAGAGGGGGGGATCGTAAAGATGTCTTTTTCTACCAGGCAGATGAGGAACATTAAACCCCCGTTTGTTGATCTTGAACCTATGGTATGTTACTTAACTATATAGCAAGAGTTCAATGTCAATTTCTTGACTTTTGGTTAGGTGATCAACAATATTTTGGCCTCACCTTACGCAAATCTCTATAATCCAGAAAATGTATTTGTCTCCAAAGAAGGAAGGGGTGCTGGTAACAAGTGGGCCTAGGGCTATTCTGCTGGGGAACGAATTTCTGAAAAAGTTATGGAAATGATCGACCGTGAAGCTCAGGGTAGTGATTCTCTCGAGGTAAGATGCTCACTCCTTTACCTTCATTTCATGGGTAAAATTCAACTCTTTTAGTATTTCATGCTAACGCATTCGATTGCTAGGGGTACAGGGTCTGGTCTCAGCTCACTCATCCAGACATATGGCGCGTTCCCGAATGCCCAGGAAGGAGATGTTGTTGTGCAACCATATTAGTAACTCGTTGCTAACCCTCAAACGCTTGGTAAATCACGCTGATTCTGTTGTGGTACTTGATAACGGTGCCCTTGCACGAATATCAACGGAACGACTTCACGTTCAGACGCCTTCCTTTGATCTTTTACTCAGACCACCCTGAACAACGATCTCGTTGGAATTATTGCATCTCTCATACCGACCGGTGCCATTTTTTGATGACTCTTATACCCTATTCACAAGCGATCAAATTGATAAGGTGAGCTTCTTCCTCGGTATCATAACTGAAGAAGTTGCCTATGCCAAACCTATCAGGCGAGCTACAGTTCTGGTTGTAATGCGTCGTTTACTTCAACGGAAGACTCGAATGGTTTCTGCGACACCCAGTAAAACCGCCTGTTATATCTCTATCCTTAACATCATTCAAGGAGACGTTGATCCAATGTTAGTTTATTCCTCCTCTCCACTCTTAATAAGCTCAATCTTAACCCAGATTCATCAATCACAAATCAATCACTCCTCCGAATTCGTGATCACCAACTTGCGAATTTCATACCATGGGGACCTGCTTCAATACAAGTTGCATGAACTCGCAAATCACCGTACATAACCTATCATCGCGTTAGTGGGTTAACGTTGGCCAATCACACTAGCATTGCTTTTGTTTGTTCCTCGTTAAGTTCGCCATTTCCGTCCTCATCACTTTTGGAAGCTTTTCAAACACATGTTAGACCAGCAGAAAAAGGAAAATTGTTTGAAAGTGGCTTGGAAGAGTTTGATGATGCTAGGCTACTAGTAGTGAACGTTGCGTTTTCTGCCCTACAACCCATCCTGACGCATACTTGAACCAGGGCACGTTGTGAGGAATTATTGAAGGAATACAAAGCCTGTGAAAGCCCTGAATACTTATATTACATACGTCCTTGGTGGTTTCGCTGCAAACCATTCTTCTGACTTCCTTTCAGGGAAACAGGTGTCATGACCTGACCCGCCCCTTTCTTGTATTATATATTTACATTGTACTGTCGCCCTCATGAGGCTTCATCTACAAATTTATTTATTTCTGGTCTTGTTCGGAAATGGGACACAAATGTGAATTCAGTGGGTTCTCTACATCTCTAAGATATCTATTATGGGATGACAGTCAACCAAAGGGTCCAAAAGGATGAAGGTTATGTTTTCTTTGGACCATCCAATTTTTTCCCAATGTCAGAGCCTGAACAGTAGGCAGCGAGAATTGCAAAATAAGTACCACAGTAAGATAATGTACTAACCTCGAAGCTTAACGCCGAGAACGCGCTCGAGCTTGCCAAGGATTTGGGGATTAGGTATGGCTTTGCTTGATTCGTAATCCTGGATTACTGAAGGCTTCTCATTGACTTTCTGGGCCACATCCTTCTGCGAGAGTTTTAGTTCGAGGCGAGCATCTTGAATGGCCTGTCATATTATTCTCAAGTTGATAGCGACCCTGAAAAGCGGGAATACAACAAACTCACCCTGCCAACAGAGGGAGCAATCTTGGGGGGTGGGGCAACTTCATTTTCTCTGTCTAATTTGGCTATGCGTTGGTGGTCGGTCCCTAAGTGGCTGAGTTAATGCCTAAAGCTCATTTTGGTTACAGCTCCGCACACACCCTGATGAGCCTTGTTTCCCCCAGCAGTAAGTTTCTTGTCGGTTGCGACTACAGCACCCGTTCTGCGAGCCTGGATTGAACGTTATCCATGAGTGAAAATCTCTGGATAGATCGAGTTCTTACAGCTAGAGTATGAAGGGTGAGTATGGGGGGCTGACAAGAACATATGACATACCGTTCAAGTCCGAATCCTTCTTCGTGACCTTAGCAACTTGACGTTTGAAGCCAATGACCGTTTTGCTATCCCAGTCGTCGCTCATGGTGGTGGTTTGAGGGAGAGGTGAGTTGATGAAAGCTGTGCAGCGCTGAACGCAACTTGACTCGAGGCTCGATCGCGTGACGTGACACCGATCAATTGTTGGGATTACATAATATAGCGATGTATCCTGGACAACCGCTGTAATCGGTCAAAGAGACTACTCTTTCTTTAACTCTTCTCCCTTTTCTTTTTCACCTTTGTCGTGGTAGCGCTAGCGCAACAAGGCGTCGAACGCCTTCTTTTCTTTCTTCTCTATTCTCTTGCCGCTCTTTGAAAGAGCGATCATTCAAAACACATTAACACCACCCTTAAAATCGTATGTCGCTCTCGCTGCCCAAACCTACAGTAATCAGCTTGTTTTTCCAGCTGTCCTTCTTGATCCAATGGTTTCCAGAGTTTTAATGGGTGTCTGGGCGGCGCTTGATGTTCTCCTCCTTGTCGCTGGCGTGGTCGCATTGGCTCTGTCAATCGTCTGGCGCGCCCCAAACCTTCTAATGAATATGGTGCTGTCTTCCGCTGACTTGACTGGTACGACATTATCTGGCTACTTACTCCTATTATAACTTACGCCCTCGCAGCTGGCACCGTGTTGGGGGTTGCATTAATCGTTACCTTCGTAATATCCGTCGGGGCGATCATTCAACGGAAACACGTTACCATCGGACTTGTTATTCTGAACTATGCATTGTTGATAGATGCTCTCGGCATCCTTGTCATCGGCACCTTCGTTTGGTTCTTCACATTGAAAGAACGGGCCAATTTCCATAAATTGTGGCTAGACGCAACTCCTGCCACAAGGCTGACCCTTCAAGATCAAGTCAGTTGTCTCATTTAAACTTTCTTTCGGGATAGCCTCCTTAAATTCTTCCAGTTCAAATGTTGTGGCTATTTCAATGGAACAGATCTAGCAGAAATTGGTGGATTCTGTGAATCTCAAGACTTCATCAACAAGCTGAATGCCAATGTAATAACAAACTTCTGTGTCACTCCAATTACGGGATTTGCTGATGTCACTTTGAACAATATATTTACGTGAGTGAAAGAATCTTTGGCTTGTATATTTTGCTTACCACTATATTCAGAACGGTGCAATTCTTTGGCATTATTAGATTTGTGATAAATACTCACACAATTCATATTATTAGGTTTATGGCTATATGGCAATTGTGCTGTGTCTTCTGCTCGCGTCGCTTTGTGTTATCAAAAAGGTACGACGAACTACGTTATTTCCCATGCGTTTTGTCAATCTACCTTACAGAGACAAGAAGACGAGAGATTCAAGAAAATTGACGCCAAACGGGGTGGAAGAGGATTTGTTTAATGCTGAGTTTATGTCCGCCTTCGCTTCTTGGCTTGACTATATACCAAAATTTTGCTACCCAAACGTGAAATCCTGTCGTTACATCGCGCCTGTCGTCAAGGAACTTCTTTGTGCATTATTATAAGGTCTGCACAAGCTGGACGCTTTTTATATTCGTTCGGCACTACCTTATGTAAATAAATGTAAAAGGACATGATGTACACGAATATCCATATTGGGTAATTGGATAATTTGGTATGCACTCACCATGTCCGCGTCCTTGACCTTTTGGAAACCCGGCACCGTAGGCCCTGGCAGCAATCTCGATAGAGCTTCGGAAGTAGAAGGAAACATCATCACATATGCCCCTGGCCATTCTTTTCTATCAACACAAGGACAACTCCCAATCTCCAAACATCGTGAGTGCCTCTCAGTCATTCACATCCTTGAACTTTTATCTCCATACAGGGGAAAACCTTTTATACTGCGTTGAAAAATATGGGGCTACTATAGTTGTGGGGCAGACTGGCTGCGGCAAAACAACTCGTAGGTTGCTTCATTTCTTAACTTGAAGTGGCACATCATCCAAAATACTTGCAAGAACTTCCTCAATATCTTCTACAGGCTGGTTGGGCTGATGGTGGGCGTGTCATTGCATGTACCCAACCTCGTCGAATTGCTGCTACGTCCGTGGCTGCGCGTGTCGCTGATGAAACTGGAGTCAAGCTTGGGGACGAGGTACAACTTCTATTCTCATGGATGATGAATTTTACTCACTGGCAGCCTAAATCAGGTCGGATATACCATTCGATTCGAGGATGTTAGTAACAAAGAGAAGACCCGCATTCTCTATATGACTGATGGAATGCTTTTTCGGGAAACCTTGGTTGATCCTTTACTGAGCCGATACAGCGTTATCATGGTATGCCTTTGCTTATGAAATGCTGAATCAACTTATAATAAGTTAATGCGGAAGGTTGATGAGGCTCATGAGCGAAGCGTTTACACGGACTTGCTGCTTGGGATATTGAGAAAGTGAGTCCGCTTACTGTGCTGTCATTCGCTCTAATTTGGTAAATTCTTAGAATTCGAAAGAAAAGACCATCTCTTCGTATTGTCGTCTCATCCGCAACCCTAGATGCAACAAAATTCCTTGATTACTTCTTACAGGGTGGGTCTCAGGACGACGCTGTTATTGTGAGCCTCGAGGGTCGCATGTTCCCTGTCGAGGTTGCGTATCTGAAAGAACCAACGCCGGACTATGTTCGTAAAGCAGCCCAAGTCGTGTGGGATATTAATTTACAGGTAAATTGGTTTAAAAACAACCCCAGACCTATTCTCACCATCGTCCAGCAAAATTCTGGTGATATTCTTGTCTTCCTGACAGGTCGCGACGACATTGACAGATGCCTGGAGGAATTGGCTCACATGTTGCCAACGTAAAAAATTTCTCCCTTATCCTGCTCATCTGACTATATTAGATACTTCATAGTCTACCTCCTCGTTCAATACGCTTGATCCCGCTGCCTCTCCACGCCGGCCTCACAACGGAAGAGCAATTGCAAATTTTCCAACCGGCCGCCCCAGGAACGAGAAAGGCAATCATTTCCACTAACATCGCAGAGGTAAGTAAAGACTCAGAAAGGATGCCAAATATCTTATGTCTTCTAGGCATCTGTCACGATAGACGGGGTTAAATTCGTCGTTGACAGTGGTTTTGTTAAGGTAAGTGCGGTGATTTTCAAAGTCAATGAATTTTGCATATGAGATCCGAAAGATTCGTGTATATAATCCTACAACAGCTCTCGCTTCTTTGGCAACGGTTCCAGTCTCTGTGGCCTCGGCCACTCAACGCGCAGGACGAGCTGGGCGTACATCCCCTGGCATTTGTTATCGACTATATCCTATGTCTGTTTTCACGACAATGCCTTCGACAACTTCTCCCGAAATTACACGCACTGATATGATGACACCCATCTTACAACTGAAATCTCTTGGGATCGACGATCTTATGAAGTTCGACTGGGTTTCTGCACCTCCAGCAGAAACCGTGTTGAGAGCGCTCGAAGGATTACTCGCGGCTGGAATGATCGACGAATACGGAAGACTAACTGTGATCGGCGAACAAGTTGCTGAATGTCCTGTTGAAGTTGGAATTGCGAGGATGGTATGGGGGCATCTTATCTCATATTTGCTGCAAAATTCATTGTTTTAGTTGTTTTATTCCAAGGACTACAAATGTGGGGAAGAAATACTCACGATTGCCGCCATGACCACCGTTCAGGTGTGCTTACTTTATCTCCATGGTTTACAAGTGTTATTTTACGAATGAGATTAGGATGTTTTCGTGATTCCGGATGGGGCTGCTGGAGCTCTGGCAGAATTGGAAAGAAGAAAATTTACGGCAGAGGAAGGAGTAAGCAGCTTGTTCGCATTCCAAATTCACGTACTCATATACGACTTCCAGGACCATTTCACATTGTTAAATGGCAAACTCTTTTTTCCTTTCATTATATCTTTGTAAAATTGCTCACTTTACATTTCTCATCAGCCTACAATGCCTTTACAAGATATGGCCGGTCTTCAGGGTGGTGCAAATCGCACGCTTTATCTTTCAGAGCCATGTCGCGAGCAATTTCCATCCGATCGCAGCTGAAAAAATATATGCAACGCTTTAATTTGCCCATAGAGAGCTGCGAAGGAGATTCAAAACGATTGGCCAAATGCCTCGTCAGTGGCTACTGGCGCAATGGCGCTCGATGGACTGCAGATGGGACCTATCGCTCTGTACGCGGTAATATGGTAAGAGACAAGTCATTGATTATTGTCTTCTATAATCTGACCAATGGAGCTAGGTCTTGTCTGTCCATCCAACCTCTGTTCTCTTTACACGGAAACCTAGGACCGGATGGGTCATATTTCACGAAATGGAAGAAACAAAGAGAACCCAGTACGCTGATCAAACACCCTGCGAGCTCTGATGATAACTAACGAAGCATTTTCAGGATAAGAATCCTTACTGAGATTGAACCTGACTGGTCAATTATTCCTTTCTTTCTCTCTTCTGATGTATGTCTGATCTCTTGTACAGGCTACTTGAACACGGTCATAAGTATAATGAAAAATGACTCTCCTAACAATTTTCCTGTCACTGTAACTAGTCAGAAATAATTGATTGTTATTGATTTCACCTGGATTTCGATCAAAACACGGATCTCCTCAATTGGCGTGAGTTTGGTTTGATCAAAATTTCAGCACCTTGAAACCCCTTGCCCACTATTCTAAATAAGTCACTCCCGGTAGAAATTCAAAATCCAAGGAGCAAGCCCAATCTATCACGTGATGCCAGTAAGTTATACCGACTTGAGCATGCATTTTACATAATTACACTCTACAGTGTAAGTACACATGGAATCCACTAGACGACGACGAGCTCGTTCTCCATCTCCAGTATACAAATTTGATGATGCAGATGACTCATACGAGCCGTATATCCCCGTTGCGAAACGGAGGCAGGAAAAATTGGCGAAATTATCGACGTTAGGGATGAACTCGGAGAAAGACAGCACAACGAAATTGCAAGAGGACTTCGATGACCGCGAAGACGAGCAAAGAGAGGAAGAGAGGAAGAGAGAAAATGCTCGCAAAGAGCGAACACTTTTGCTTGAAGCGCAAGAAGTCCACCTGAAGAAAGCTGCTGAAGGTGCAAATTCTTTTATTTTTATCTTTCTAGAACTGAACACTCTGCCTCTCCTTAGATTCAAAGAAGACGGCAGATGAAAAGGCCCAGGAAGTTGATGCGGAAATCTTGGAAGCTCTAAAAAGCCGGAGGAAACTTGCCTCAGACATGGAATTAGCGAAAGGCATCCAATACACGGAACCTCTGCAGTCAAGGTAAGCACTAACGAGTCTTCAATAACCTCTTATCTCAAACTTGAGTTCGATGTTAGTTGGAGGCCTCCACGGTATATTCGCGAGAGAACGCCCTATCAACACCAGAAACTTCGTGACAAGTACCACATACTTGTTGAAGGCGAAGATATCCCACCTCCTATAGAACATTTTGCGGTATGCTTTTTGTTTTTTTATGAAATCATGTGAATGCTGAATGAAATTATAGGATATGAAGATTCCGGAACCCATTTTGGAATACCTGCGTTCAAAACGTATCGTCAGCCCTACCCCCATTCAGTTGCAAGGAATTCCAGTCGCGTAAGTTCCTTGTGAGCAGGACTCGGACTCCACAATAAATTCTTCAGCTTTTCAGGACGAGATATAATTGGGATAGCCTTCACTGGCTCAGGAAAAACCCTCGCATTCTGCCTTCCACTGATTATGATCGCTCTCGAGGAGGAAATGAAACTCCCCCTCGTCCGTGGTGAAGGTCCAGTGGGCATCATCCTATGCCCATCTCGTGAATTAGCCACTCAGACATACGATAATGTCGTTACCTGGTGTGCATCCATGGCAAAGGATGGCAAATATCCACAGTTGAACGCACTGCTATGCATTGGGGGTATATCTATGAATGATCAGAGTCACGTACTCAACAAAGGACTCCACATTGTGATCGCGACTCCTGGCCGCTTGATAGATATGCTGGAGAAGAAGCGATTTACATTTAACAATTGCAAATATCTTTGCATGGACGAAGCAGATAGGATGATTGATCTTGGCTTCGAAGACGACGTCCGTAACATCATGAGCTTTTTCAAGGTAATACCTCTTTCTTTACACCTTCCATCTGGGCTTATTTCATTTAGAACCAACGACAAACTTTATTGTTTTCTGCTACAATGCCGAAAAAGATTCAAGACTTTGCTCGAGATTCTTTAATAAAGCCTGTTCTTGTTAATGTCGGTCGGGCTGGTGCGGCGAATTTGGATGTCCTGCAGGTGGTGGAGTACGTCAAGCAAGAGGCGAAAATGGTCTACCTTTTAGAATGCCTCCAGAAAACCCCTCCTCCTGTTATCATTTTTAGCGAAAACAAGAACGAGGTTGATGGTACTCGGTTTTCTGAATTTATTCGCAATAACAAAATGTTGACATTTTTTGACCATCTTCAGATATCCAAGAGTATTTGTTGCTTAAAGGTGTTGAAGCAGTCGCCATTCATGGGTCAAAGAGTCGGTCGCAGATTCCTTTACTATTAACCTGTACATTGATGGATGAATCTCTACAGCCCAAGAGGAACGACAGTACGCCATTAAATCGTTCAAATCTGGGGCCAAAGACGTCATGGTTGCCTCTGGAGTTGCATCGAAAGGTCTCGACTTCAACGAAATCCAACACGTCATCATTTTCTCGATGCCAAAGGAAATCGAAGACTACGTCCATCAAATTGGTCGAACAGGAAGAAGCGGAAAAACCGGGATCGCGACGACATTTGTGAACATGAACACACCAGAGCAAACTCTCCTAGATCTGAAATATCTTTTAATGGAAGCTGGACAAAAGTGAGTAAGTCAACTGAGGATGTATAGCACATAAAACAATAACATGATTGAGTAGGGTTCCGCCGTTCTTGTCTACGATCGATGACCCTCGGGCGGCGCAAGCACAAAGAGGCTCACTCACTGGTTGCCCTGTCTGTGGAGGTGTGTACTCACGTTTAGTTTACCGGAACTGTTGCTCAGACAGGAGCAGGACTCGGACATGGCATATCGAACTGCCCCAAGTTGGAAGATGCGCAACGGCGACAAATGGCCTCCCACCGAACAGCAGATGAAGGTGGAGGGTATTAGTGTGGCCTTGTTTGATCCACGGGTAGTCAATAGTTTAACTAAGTGTGGAGCTGATGGGAAAAAGTGTGGTGTGAGACCGCTAAATATAACATGTTCCTTCTCTTCGATTTCTATTTATCCCATGGCAGGTCCTGACCAATCTCAACACGTCCTCGCCGTTCTTTTTGGCGGAAATCGCAGGCGTAGACTCTATCTTTTCGTGCTCGCTGCGTTCTCCCTCTCTTCCCTCCTTGTTTTCCTCTCCGTACCAGGCATTGACCAACCCCGTCCATCTATATCCATCAAAAATGAAACCTTGGTACCTCCTGCCGAAACCGAGCCAGTGGTGTTCTCCTTGATTATGTGGTCAGAAGATGCTGCAGTCGAAGGCGCTCTCTTGTTGAAGGTTGATCTTCATCTTATACCTCAAATTCTCTTCATCTGATTTCGAATAACCGTATTTAGACCATCCTTATGTACAGTGCTGGACCTTGCGATATTCATATCATCTGCGACGACAGTGCCGAAATTCTCCTTCGCTCTCGGCTGGATTTGGTCCAGAACCCTTTATACCGTGTTAGGGTCTGGTTCTATAAACCTACATGGCAGAGCATGTTAGATCGGGTGGAACGTGAAGGTTCGATAAAGACCGACCATTCAGCTGGCCTTCGTAAGTCTGCCTGTCTTTCTCTGTCGAAAACCTTCCTAGACAACCCGTATCCTTGCAGCGGGACTTATGAAACTCTTCATCCATGAAATCTTGCCACCAACGGTCAAAAAATCCATTTATATCGACACCGATGCTCTGTTCCTTGCTAACCCAGCATTGTTGTGGAACGTATTTGATTCCCTGCAACCCTCAACTGCAATTGTGATGGCTAGTCACCCAGACCAAAATTCACCCGAATGGCATCATGCTTCCCGAATTTGCTCATGTGTTATGCTTCTCGACTTGGAGAAGTTGCGGCACATGCGCTTGATGGACTCAAGTATTTACCGTGAACATGACGACTTTCCGGCCCTCTCCCCGGAGGCTTTTAAAGCCAAATACGGCTTGCCAAAAGTGAATGGACGCTATGATAACGTTCGCCTGGGAGACCAAGGTTATTGGTGGGCTATAGTGGACCATCGTCCCGACCTCTTTGAACCGTTGAGTTACGATTTCGAAGTCACCAGCTGTCTTCTTGATACATATCTAACGGGTCTGGGAAATGAACTTACGACAATCGAGGAAGAACTGAGCCATCAAATACATACCAAGGACACACCACAGGAGGTAATTCCTACTTTACCCTCATCGACCATTTCTCTGACCTGCTTCCATGTATAGGGTGTTGCCGTTCTTCCGAAGCTTCTTCATTTGTATGTCCACCCCGCTTTAACCTAAGTTTCATGGTGGTCGGACTTACCGCAGCGCATAAACAGCAATTGCTTGCATGGCACACCAATATATATGGAGTGGTCTGGCTGGTCGGATCCTTCTAATGATTTGACTATCCGTTGGGGTCCTGCAGTCTCGTACCATTCGGGGTACAAGTGGATATGGTTGAATCAAGGTCGATCCGACGATTCAGAGCAGCGACTAGACATGTTCTCTTTGCCGTCTGTAGTTTTTGCGGACGAGCTGATGATGAAAGAAATTTCATAAGTGTTGAATGATGGATAACAGTCGGTTCTAAAAAAAAAAAACTTCTACTTCATGCTCTTCGAATGCCATGCTTGTCAGCTTGGACCCAATTCTCTGAGATATCTGCAACTGCTTCAGAAAGCAGCAAATCCACTGTCCTCACATCCTTTCCACTTCCCTCCAAATAATATTTAATCTGAAGATAATGTAAGGCTCACAATTGCATTGAGATAACAAGGACGAACCTTTGGCTCAGTTCCACTTGTCCTTAATAAAAAGGCAAGACTTCAGATCTGCTCGCTTTTGAGCACTAATAGTTCATACCTCAGTGTCAGCACTAGATTTGTTCCAAGCGCTTCGCTGCCTGCCTTTATCTGGATCATGTGACCAGATGAAAGTGGGAGAGAGGGTGTATAGGAGGGCGGATTGCCACTGTCGTACCCAGTTGTTAAATCAATGATCCTCTTTATACTGAAGCCTGCCAAAGTTTTTGGGTATGACGCGGAAGCAAGATGTGGCTAACATATCAAAATGTGAGTTAAATTTGGTGCGAAGGATTTAACAGCGTGCCTCCCGGTTCCGAATATAGGCAAAGATACAATCAGTTAGCTGGGAATTGTTGCAAATAAAGTAGCCATTTCTTGTCTGGCGCTTATTGACACAATTTTTTAAAATAGGTATATGCTTGTGCATACCTGAAAGTAACCATATCTGATTGCTATTTTGGATTTTTTGTCAATGGATACTGGTAGATCACTCACCTTTCATATAATTCTTGAAGGTAGCCATTGACAGTTTTGCCTTGCGCATGAAGCGAGGCAACAAGTTCCGCAAATATTACCTGGAAACACACCAGGTCAATGCTTACTTGCCAAAGGACTAGAATAACGAACAGTTGCTGCAACTCCGTCTTTATCTCTGATTTGTGAGCCAAACATGAAGCCGATGGCTTCCTCATAGCCAAATGGAACATCATAACCTTCGTTCTCCAAGTGCAAGGCAGTATTCCCGATGAATTTAAAACCTGGAAGGGGCGGACTTTAAAAAATGACGTGGATTCTTAAAAACAGAATTGGATGACGAACCAGTCAAACATTCCACAAATTTGAAGCCTTCCAGCTTCGCCATGGCTTCAATCATCTTGGAACTTACAGTGGATGCGACCATGGCCAACTTCTCCACCGGTTTATTCGATGCCTTGTGGAGATGGAGTACTCGACTTGCGAATAAACTCCCTAGTTGATCCCCTGTAAAGAGGGTCCATCCTCCAGTGTCACTTCAAGAGATGATGAAAAAAAATAAAAGGAAGAAATATTGGTTTCTGAACCTTCTCTCCGCCGCCGTGAACCTATCAGAATCTGGATCTTGAGCCAGCACGTAACTCACACCTTCTTTTTCTGCTGTTGCAAGGGCTAAATTCTTGAAATAGTTTCTGTAAGACAGTGGCTTTGAGCCAAGCACCAAAAGCACACACCAGCGCTCCTAGATAATGTCAGCTAAAGGACACTGGAACGAAACCACAGACTAACCTTTTTCTTCAGGATTCGGAAATAAGACGGTAGGAAATTCGGGGTCTGGGTACTGTTGTTCCATCACAGGTGTATAAGGTGGAAATCCGAAAATATCAAACGCCTCCTTCACGAATACATCACTAACGCCGTGCATGGAAGTATTTACGAAGATATGTTCTAAGCTTGCATTTAGATCCCTTGTAAAGTGAGTTCAGATTTCGAACCTCGCTTATGGGGAAGTTACATAGGCATACCGAGTTCGATTCAACAACTTTAAGCACTCGAAGTATTTTTTTTGCAGTTGGGCTGTGAGGTCCACGCACAGAGAAGACAAAGATGGATCATATTTCTGAGGTTGAAGATTTAATTGGATGGCCTGTGAGATGCCTTCATCGTGGGGAGAAATAATCTGAATAGAAGGTCAGTGTATTCAGCCAGAAGAACGGGACCGCCCCTGGTTTACCTGTACCCCATTTTCCCAGTATACCTATGATTTTGGGTCACAGAAAGCAGAAACATTCATAGGATGAACACGAGTACCTTGTATCCGTTGTCTTGCTACAAGAATTCAGGTGGTGTCAAAAATATAAAGTTCAAACAAAGATCGTGAGGAGGCTGCAAACCTTGGGGTTGTGACTCGCTGGATAGTTCGATGTGAGAGAGATTACAAATAAGTGCAAGGAGCGGTGGGATTACCTGTAATCATCACTCCACAGGCTGCATTTAACTCCTTGACACTAAAAGGCACCCTTCAAGGTTCTTAGACCCAAATAGGTGCTTTTGGGGCGGAACAGGGTGCTCACATTGGTGTGTGGTTCAGACCACGAAGAAGATAAACCTTGATGTTTTTCGCAAGAAATACTCGGGCAGTCAAGTGTGCCCAATGTTCTGAATGATGTCTATGGTCGTACCCGACGACGAGACCGCGTGCGAGGGCGCCTTCGACATGTTGCAACACATATGCAGCGAGCCCCTGTTCTTATGCGTTATGGATTAGGCGCTTTATTTTTGGTTAAATGGCACCTGAGACGCCTGGATAATGATGAGATCTTGATGGAAGTAAACATCTGCGTTATCGATGCAATAGAAAACGGGTTCGGACCATTCATTCGAGCCCAACCCGCTTCCATCCTGCCTCGAAGACCTCGCCATACAATGAATAAAAACTATTGGAATTTCGGGAGATATGAGTACCTGCGGTGCCAAATTCGATACGGGTCCTTTTTTTTTTTTTTTTTTTTTGGACTCGATTGACTATAGTAAAGTAGGGAAAGGTCAATACCTCATCCGTCTTTCTAGTTCATCGAGTTCGTTGCGATCCCAAAGGGACTGGATTTCATTTCGAGTCTCGAGATGCTGGTGGTGACGGGTCAAGTTCAAGTGAACTTTTGGATTTAACGGAAGAAGTTACCGGGTCCAGGAGCAACCATTGATCGACAAGGTTTTTGAGCGACGGAGTGGACATGGGATGTGTATGTAGAGATGGCAATTTCGGAAGCAGATCATTGATCAAGCCTACTTACCGGCAAATGTAGGCCCGAAAGTCCGATTGAGCAGCCTGACGTGCAATTTCAATGCTCAGAGCTCATGACTTTCTTCTTCAACACTCACAAGAGCATTCGTGCAAAGTGGAACCCTTCCAACCAGCTTTCAGGGGAAGGCAATACCTCAGTTCTGCTCAGCCACTCTATTTGGGATTTACTGTCTTCACCTTTTGAGAACAAAACCCGCATTTGTGTCGGTCTGACGGCCGTTGATTCTCAGAAAAAAATAGAAGGACAGACCCTTCTGTGTTGGGCCTCTCCAGACAAAGACGTTAGTCTAAATACCCGATCTCCCTTGCGACTGTTTAATGTTCTGCATCCCAGGTAGATAATTATGGCCTTTCCATCCCAGCTGCCTGGTCGAAAGCCTACCCATCTACTTTCAAACCCTCGCCTTTCAATGAACTTTTTATAAAGTCTGCGACCCCAACTCCGTTAACGGTCATTGTTGTCACTGCACTTTCAAGCGATGCCTACTTTCAGGCTTCCGGCGACGCGTCACCCTTGGAAGCCTGGTTTTCGGCTGAACCATTCATCCTACGTCAGGGCGATATCTTCCAGATTCCTACAAAATGGTCTCCAGAAGAGGGCAATGGAATCCAGTCTCTGGAATTTCGGCTTGAAATGCTTGAACCCGTGTTGCAAGGTTACGCACGACGCGACTTGACAAAAATCATCTTGCTGTCCTCACAAGATGGGTTATCGACACCTCGAAACATCGCCAATCTGGAGGACAATGAGGAGGATTTGGTGGAAATAGATGAATCCTTCCTTGCTAGCTCGTTCTCAATGCCTTCAGAATCTTCGCGTCCTAAATCATATGATCAAGAGTTGGAGCAATCTCCTCCCTCTTCAGACGGCTCTCCTTCAGTGGGATATGTTTGCCAGTACTTGGATAGACCTTTCAACATGTCGGAAGACCATCGCACATTTTATGTCCGGCCAACCGATTTGGGAAAACTCGGAATCCTTAGTGGAGATTGGGTGGGTGACCTTTTGCCCTGTAATTTCTGATGTATGACCTTGCCAGGCCATTGCTGGTATAAGGTCGTCGAATTCCCGACTTGTTCGGGTTGTCGCGAATGATGACATCGTCAAATCACAGTAAGTTTCCATATCTTTATGCCCTGCAGGAGCTCAACAGTCTCAGAGGTTTTGTGGCAGGATCACCTTTGTTGATGCACAACACTCTTGCTGACGAGGCCGAGGCTTTTTCTCAAACTCCATCCGCCATTCATATCCGTCCAAGCCCTTTTGGTTCCTCCAATCCTACGGTACCGACGGCTCGCAGTATAACTCTTGCTCGCGTAGCATCGCCGATTTCCATCAACCGACAGTATCAACAGCTGTGCATAGACGCACTAAAGACATACTTTAGCTCTGGAAAAAAACTGATGAAACAAGGCGACCTTCTCGCATTGCCCATCGACACAGATCTTTCTCGTAGGGCCACAACAACGGATGAGGAAGAGAACATAGGGCCAATGTGGGCCTTTCCCACCTTTTCCCGCAATGGATTCTGACCGCTTTTTATATATAGAATGAATAGTCTCGGCGAGGTTCCCCGGAATGAGGTCGTATTTTTCAGGGTGACCAATATCGAATATGACGTGATGCCTCGCCCAAACTCCTCAGTCGAAGATATGTATACAGGATCAGTGCTTGGGGAACTGGGGTGCTGGGTAGATAGCTCGAATACTCGAATGGTTCAGACGGGTGTCGAGCACTCGAGGGTTCCAAGCATCTGCTCGTACATGAATATCGGTTAGTCTTTTTTATTTATTTATTATACGACCAGAGTTAACAGGATGCAAAAGATTTTCCAGGGATCCAATATTTAACAATGTTGTCCAAGCAGCCCTCATCACATCTATTGGGCTCAAAAAGTCCATTCTCGAAGATTGTCGCTTTGGCTTCTGCTTCACTCTCTCAACGCGCGGTTGACTACGATCTCCAACTTTCCTTCCTGTTGAAAGGAGGGCGGTCCATTGGGAAGTTTACAGTTGCCTCCTGGGTCGCCCAATACTTGGGTCTGCACCTGTTTGAGGTGGGCAAAAAAAATAATTCTACTTTTTGATATTTCGAATTCGTTTGCCTCAGATTAATTGTTACGATATCCTGGGAGAGAGTGATATCAAGACCGAAGCGACTCTCCAAGTTCGGCTGGAACAAGCTCGAGAGTGTTCTCCTTGTTTGCTTGTCCTGAGGCACCTCGAGGCGCTGTCTCAAACGACCCAAGCCGCTGAGCCTGGCAAAGGTATGGAGACAAAACTTGTGGTTGTGGTTTAGACAATAATGTCTTTTACAGAGCCTGCCATTGTCAGCGTCCTAAAGGAAGCACTGGGCAATATACAAAATGGCTGGAGGTTAACTGGCTACCCGGTAATTGTGCTTGGAACAACGAGTGAGAGTGGCCGCGTTCCTGCAAATCTTTTGAGTTGTTTCAAGCAGGAAGTGGCGTTCGAGGTCGGTCTTTTTTCTCCCTTTCTTTGGCTTGTCAAAGTTGAATATTGTCACCGTGGTAGGCGCCAAACGAGGGCGAACGATTGGAAATCTTGGAATGCCTCCTCGGAGACCACACAATAGCGTCAGATGTTTCTGTTCGGAACCTCGCGACTCAGACAGCGGCGTTGCTGGCAGGAGACCTTCAGGATTTGGTTGCACGCGCCAGGGCAGCTTCTATCGAAAGGGCGGCCAACACCATGTACGCACTTTAGTTTAGAGCTTGAACCAAGCAAGGTTAACTAACCTGTTGTTAACTCAAGAGGCGATGATTTTTTGTTGCGGCAGGTTCCGCTTACTGCGGCGGACTTTGACATTGCGCTTGGAAAGGCGAGGGATTCGTACTCGGAGAGTATTGGAGCTCCCAAAATCCCAAGCGTGTCCTGGGACGACGTGGGTGGGCTTGCGCATGTTAAATCGGATATTTTGGATACGATACAGCTGCCGCTAGATCACCCGGAGCTGTTTGCGGACGGGTTGAAGAAACGATCAGGCAAGTGTATCAAAGAATTTTATTTTATTTTCTAAACAGTATATTTGTTTGCAGGGATCTTGCTATACGGACCTCCTGGGACAGGCAAAACGCTGATCGCAAAAGCTGTCGCGACATCCTGCAACCTCAACTTTTTCTCCGTCAAGGGCCCAGAGTTGCTAAACATGTACATTGGAGAATCTGAAGCAAACGTGCGGCGGGTGTTCCAAAGAGCGCGGGACGCGAAGCCGTGTGTGATTTTTTTTGACGAGCTGGACAGTGTGGCGCCCAAACGCGGGAACCAGGGCGACTCGGGGGGTGTTATGGATAGGATTGTGAGTCAGCTGCTTGCGGAACTGGACGGGATGTCTGGAGGGAGCGCAGCTGCGGATGTGTTTGTGATTGGGGCGACGAATCGGCCCGACTTGCTGGATCCTGCGCTTTTGAGACCTGGAAGGTCAAGTGTAGTTTATTATTATTATTATTATTATTTTTCTGATGGATGTGTGATAGGTTTGATCGCATGTTATATCTAGGTGTGAGTGATACACACGAGGCGCAGTTGAACATTTTAGAGGCATTGACGCGAAAGTTCCGGTTGGATCCCGACTTGGACCTGCGGAACATTGCAAACAAGTGCCCGTTCAATTACACTGGCGCAGACTTTTATGCATTGTGTTCGGATGCAATGTTGAATGCCATGTCGCGCAAGGCGGAGGAAGTGGAGGAAAAAATTTGTACGTTGTTGGAACCCCATTTCCCGCTTGCTTTTCAAACCTTTATTTGGTAGTGAAATTGAACGCTCAGCCGGGACATGCTCATCCGATCACGCCTCAATATTATCTTGCGGAACTGGCGTCACCCGAGGACATTATTGTTTACGTGTGTGAAAAGGACTTTGAGCGGGCACTGGAGACACTTATTCCGAGCGTGAGTCAGGGGGAAATGGAGCATTATGCACAAGTGCAGCGACGGTTTTCTCGGAATAGTATTTCTATGTAAAATCAAAACCATTTACGTGGAGAGAGACCCATTTTGTCAAACAAGTCTTTAACGGCGACAAAGGAGCCGAGTCCTGTGAAATTGGGAAGTCGAGGGGGCACACCGATGATTTCGAGACTGGGAGAGTGATGAGTTGGGAGTGAGATTGAAAAAGAATAAACTCACTGATAGGCCGGTTTCCCGTCAATGACGGTTTCTAAACGTAGGGTGGGCTTGGTGACATTGCGCGTATCCAGTTCAAAGGTCGACCTTGGAGGGGGGGAAAAAATAAACAAATGAAAAAAGGAGGAGAGAAAACGAATAGTACCACTTGGAGTTGCCGCTTGGGATGTAGGCAACAGCTCTTTCATATGGAATGAGCTGTTCCGAGGCATTTGTGGTAAAGCCGGCGTCGGTCTGGAGACGCAAGGAGTGGATAAAGGGAATGTAAAACATGTTGAGGGGGCTGGTGGATATTTCTCTGACGATGTGGTGGTTGGGGTCGGGAGAGGGGAACTCTATGGAGGCAAACTCGTGGCGATCACCAGAGATGATGATGACGTTTGGGACCGAGTGGAAAGCGGCGAGAAGGGTAGCTTTCTCTTGGGGATAGGCAGCCCAAGAGTCGATTTGAGCGTCGTGTGTCCAGAGAGAGGTGAAAGGGACGGAGGAGACGATGAATTTGAAGGAAGAGGTATGGTTGACCTTGTGAAGCCATTTGTGGAGAGCGGAAAGCTGAAGGTCACCGAGCATGGTGGCGGGTTGGTGAGAAGGAGGAGTACGGTAGCGGCGAGTGTCCATGACGAAGAAAGCGACGTTACCGTGTTGAAAGTCGTAAAAGTGTTGTTGAGGAAGGGAGGAGTCGTAATTGGCGTTGCCAGCATAGATGGAGTAGGCGTTGGAGGCGTTTTGGAAAGGGGGGAGGTCTTGAGCGTTGCCGACATAGTTGTTGATAAACTCGTGATCATCGTAGGCATGGATGATGGCTAGGGAAGGGTTGGAAGAAAACAAGGAGAAAGAAAAGAGAACAACATACGGAGGTTTTGATAGACTTTTTTGAAGCTTGGGCTTTGATAGTTGCGACGATAGAGACGACGGTAGGATTCTTGGTGGTCGCCAAAGTATATGGGGACGTCTGCGTAGATAAAGTCGCCGAGAAAGATCATGAAATCGGTGATGGAGTTTGAGGGATGTTGGAGGTAGTGTGCGAGAAGGTCAAAGCCAGATATGGTGTGAGTGTTTAGAGGGCCATTGTAGGGAAAGTTTGGAGTGATACAAGAGGAAGCGATGAAGCGGAACTGGGAGTTTGAGTTGATACGAGGGTCTGGGAAGGTGCGGAAGCGGATGGGGAGAGAGAGATCGGGAAGAGTGGACTTGTTGGAGGTGGCGACGACATCTGGGAAAGGTGAGAAAGGTGGGAGAGAAGAGGAAAAGAGACTGACATTCGTAAGGGGTGCTTGGCCAGAGGTTGTCGAGACGGACGGTGTGGACCCAATCGTTTTGCGGGAGGAGGATTAGGGGAGGGCCGTCGATCCAGGGAAGGTCGGGGGATGTGGTGTCGCGATAGAGGATGTGAAGAAAATCGTATTGAAAGGGAGCACGGACGACGATTTTGGCGGCATCGGGGTAGACGGCGCCGACACGGGAGAAGGAAAGGTCGTGGGCTGGGTGGACAAGGGGAGAAAAGGCGAGGTCTGCAGCGGCGAGGAGGAGAAGAGAGTTTACGAGTAGATTGGCGGCATTGAGGATGCGAGAGTGGGTTGCAAGGGAAAAGGCGAGGACGGTGAGCGGTGCTGATGGAGCGGGCTGCTGCCAGTGCTTCTTTTTGTGGGCAGGTTGAGGAAGAGGGAAGAGATAGAGGGCAAGGAGATGGAAGAGATAGAGGCCAGGGAGGACTGCTTTGCCGAGGCTGGAGGGGATGATGCGCAGGAATACAACAGCTGCTAGTCTGAAAAGGGAGGAGGCGATGGATTGAAGGTGGTGGTACATGTCTAATAGAGTGATCATCAACCCTGTCTGTGGTGACAGAACTGGGCCCGCCTATTTTGCCGAGTGTGTGCTGCCCTTGCTGCCTGACTATGACGTCGGGTCTGCCGTCGATGGCCACTCGACCGTCATCCTCGGCTCTGGCGACGGCACTGTCCACGACATCATCAACAGCGGTGTCCGCCATCCGCTCGCCCTTGTCCTCGTTCCCTGTGGCACCGCCAACGCCCTCTACTCCTCCCTCTTCCCCACAGGCGACAGACTGCAGTCCCTCCACGCCTTTCTCGCCAACAAACCCACGCGCCCTCTCTCCACCGCGTCCACCTCTGTCAACGGTGCTACCCCGGTCCTCTCTGTCGTCGTCGTCTCCACCGCCCTCCATGCCTCTATTCTCCACCACTCTGAAGCCCTCCGGGATTCTCATCCGGGCTTGGTCAGGTTCAAGATCGCTGCTCAACAAAGCGTGAACAAGTGG
>Ga0307509_10000965_pt1 | contig 49187 bp, 42 predicted proteins | sample 10_EM_MG_FD_202245 | JGI IMG/M metagenome (GOLD analysis project Ga0307509, IMG submission 202245) | Populus trichocarpa ectomycorrhiza microbial communities from riparian zone in the Pacific Northwest, United States - 10_EM | ecosystem: Host-associated > Plants > Roots > Unclassified | place... | reverse complement strand
AAACTATTTACCCCCCCCCGAAAAAAAAACCCCCCCCCCCCCCCCCCCCCGACTAATGTCCCGACGGAGGACTTGACGGGTGGAGTGTGAGGGGTTCATCAAACGGCCTTTAATCGGGGGAGTTCGCCAAGGCTAAAATTGTGGGCGTTGTTTTTTTTTGCTTTTTCTGTACGAATTCAGAGACTTTCATCCTATGATGGGAATTCCGACTCAGTCTATGACTCTGTTTAGTTACGTGGACATATGATAGTATTGGGAAGAGGGGTTTTTTCCTGCCCTCTTAGAATTTTCTGAAGGTGATACCGGTAGTGTGAACGAAGAAATGTGGGCAGATACGTTGAGAGCTAATGGAGGGATATCCGTACTCTAAATTAAGCATGGTTTTTACTTGTCAGGACATAAGTACCCGAAAACAGGGATTAAGGAGATATATGGCAAAACATCTGTGCGTGGCGCCCATACGAATGATTCCACCCATTTTCGGGCACTTATGTCCTGTAACAAGTATGTTGTTTACCAATTCATTTATCATAATATTATTATTTCGGATTTTCCGAACCTCTTTGGGCCTCGGGAAGGTTCGTAAACGTGGGCATACCCTCCCCTTCATGCCAACACTGCCCCCGACGCTTTCAAAAACTCTCCACAACCTTCACACCCCGGCACCAGAAACCCACGTCAGCCAAGCCAAAAATAACCTTAATCTAAGGCACACTAAACCGAAAACAAAACGGACTCTATCTATCTGTAAACCTTAACTTGAACCCCCAACTCTTCAACCTTACCCCCGGAACTTCCCCCCCTCCTCAAACTTCGTGCACAGCCACGCTGAAGCATACATATTAACTCTATCGATGCATGCCCCAGGGCTTCTATCCCCAACCCTCGCGGCCTTGAACCCCTCCTCTTCAAATACACGCATATACCAGGGATTCCGGCCAGCGCTACGGATGAGTGCTCTCCCGCCAGTTTTCATTGCAGTGTTCAGCGACTTGATTTGCTTCCTGGCTTCCGCGCCACCCGCTTCGAACCAATCCATCGAGTCCATTATGACTGCGATGGATAGCGTGCCTGGTTGAATCCTCGTGAGGACATCGTTAATTTCGTCGGTGTGGATGTGGATATTGTCTAATGCTCCGGGGCGGGACAACTTTTGATGGGACTTGGGACACAAGTACGCCGGGCGGGACCTCTCCGTGTATTGGCCTCGGAGGCAGAGATAATAGAAGTAGTTATCCTCACCTAGGAGACTATTCTCGGCCACAGGGTCTAGGGTATTAACTACATATTCCCACATTGCTCTCCCACTGTCTTTGTCTTGCCCTTGAGCGGGCTGTGGGTGGTCGTGAATTATCATATCCCGCTGATTCCCCGGCACGCCGAGAGCTCTCCAGAGGAACTGCTCGCGGTCGATTATAGCCCAGCTAACCCACTGGGAGAGTAGCACGGGGCGGACCTTGGATCTCCAGATCTCGCGTTGCTCGTTTAGTGTTCTGGCGACACACATACGCTCCACGTGTTTTGACACACCGAAGATGCGGAAAAGCCATTTTGCGGTGATAATCGCGAGTCGAGATTGTCCCGTCTCGTACAGCCCTCCGCCGGACTGGGGGTTGAATGCTCGTCGGTGGCCGAACCAATATTGGAAGGCGCGGGAGGATAAGTGGGGACTCAACTCATTCACCAGCAGCTCTCCGAAGTTCTCGTGTTGGCCTAGGCCGAAAAGCTTCCATATATCTTCATAGGGTAGTGCCGAGAATGCGGCTAGCTTGAGCTCCAGGAGGTGATTTTGTGTTGGGTTTAGATCTACAGCATGGATTGCCTTAGGGCTCTCTTCAATGAGGTAGTGTAGAATGTTGTCCCCTGCAGAAGTGATAGCCAGCACAACGTCATCTGACCTGATCTTTAGTATGCGTTGATCTACTCGTGGATCTTCCCAAGTGAAGGCGTAGATATAGGAATTGTTAAATTGTGTGTGCTTCTGCAAGAGCTCGTCATAATAGATTCTCCAGTGACGATTTTGGTATAAGGCGCTCGGGAGAGGAATGTTCGCAGCAAGATTTAGGGCCGCAGCCTCGAACCCTTTAGAGCGGAGTTTGAGCATGGTATCCGAAGGTTGAGGATTCGCCTGGACTTTTGACATGTGGTGGATCGGAGAGAGGAATGGAGATTCAGTAGCAGCCGCTTCAACGAGCGCTAGGACGTCGGTTACTGTGTCCAGCTTTTGGCAGCCTATCCAGATATAGTAGGGGATCCCACCCAGCATACGGTTGCTGCGATGTACTGAGTAACTGTCGGGTCTGATACTAGGACTAGCACTTACCGCTCATTTACGCTTAATACAGTCCCGAATCTATACTCCAAGTAGTCCCTCCTTCCTTCGTCAAGATTAACTCGGTCAAACTCAAACCACACCCTCCAGAACTGCCGTGAAACCCAATTTACATGGCGGCTGAGCACTCCACCGGTATAGGTCTTTCCGGCAAAGTTGGCCGAGGACTGTACGTAAAAGTCCGCAACGCTAATTATGCCCACAGGCGATAACAGATTTGAGAAAGAATCGACGACGGAATAGAAGCTTTACAAATCAGCGCTATAAACGCTGAGAGCAGGGGGTGACTCGGGGGGAGGGAATGTACTCAGGGATCATAGACAGTGAATAACTCATACTAATCCAGTCGGCCTTCTCTTCCAATCTGAATACACGGGCATCCACGCACACAACTTCCACATTCTTCCACCCGAGTCTGGAAAACCTCTCCCTTGCAACATCACACAAGCTCGGGCTAAGATCTACCAAGTAAACCTTTGAAAAGAACCCTTGAACCGAAAGATATTTGTTCAACGTTTCAATATTATACCTAACCCCAATTAGCTCTCTATAATTTCCTCAACCTCCCCCGATAAAATAAGAAACAAACCCTGTACCGCCCCCAATATCCACCCAAACCACCTTCCTTCCCTCCTTCTTAATCCTGTACTTCAGCTGCGCCGCAGCGAGGGCCAACATCTCCTCCCTCCCTTTGAGCAAAAGCCCCCGCGTCACATCATATACGCCCGCCTGCCCTTTGTAAAAACTCTCTAGGGCATCCTGCTGATCGCCGCTCCGCCCTGCCGAGCTTCGGGAGAAGGGCTTCAGGAAGCAATTATAAAAGAAGATTGCATAGGGATTTTCGGAGTAGAGAAGCAAGTATACCACGAACGAAATAGCGAAGACTGGCGCTCCCAGCTTAAATATCTGAATGTCTAGGGGCGTGAAAATCGGCCCATTACCGCTGCCTGAAGGTTCCCAAGGGATAGGAGGGTGTGAATCCATAGTAGGAATGTGCTCTGGTCGAGAATTTCAATCCATAGAAGAAATCCGTGACTTTAAGCACAAAACTCTCCCCACTCTCTCTCCGACAGTACCCCCCCGCCCCCCATTACCCCTCCCCCGCTTTAACACTGTCACGGCTATCATTCCGCGAGGCCAGCAGACGAGTTTAAGCCGGAGGAGGAGCAGGAGGAACACGCATAAAACTGACCAGTTGAAGTCAGTCAACCTCCAGTTATCCTCCCATGTGCCTTCACCGCGAGAAGTGAGGTCAGAATCATCCAATCATATGATATGCCGAAGACATCTGTTCGGACCTTTAACGAAAGAATTGATCATGCCGCTAAATCCACGCACCCGGATGCCAGGATGTGATTGGCTAAAGCGCTTGTTGCACTATCTTGGCTAATAATGTTCCTAGGTCAACTAGAAGGCTTGAGCAGTCTAGAACTACACGGCACGGCACGGTACGGTGTGAAAAATTCGTTGTATGATAATATGATACTGGAAGGGGCAACCGTCCGGGTTTCTGCTAACCCCCGTGGTAGTGGGCCTGTTTGGCACACCGCGATTTGAGCTGTTCGCTATCTCAGATCATGTTTTAGACGCAAATCATGATCTGAAATATTCACGGTGTTTGGCTGGTGGCGTTCCCTAATCGTGATTTGGGAAAATTTCACGATGTGTGTGAATATTTGGGGCTACAATTTTTTTTTGTATGATATACTCTTGGGTATTTTGTTAGTAAGTATGATACTAGTGATCCTTGAGGTCTCCTCATAGTCAGCCCCAAATTGTGACATGGAAAATCGAAAATTGCGGTCACATTTGGCGGAGGGCTGTTTGTTTGCAAACAGTGATTTCAAAATATGATTTGGAAATCATTATTTCAGATCACGGCTATCTCAAACCACGGTGTGCCAAGCGGGCCCTTATTGGTTTGTCCGGCCGGCCCGCCGGCCGCACTGCGGGGTGCGAGGGGTCGCACTTTTTAGGTGCGCGATCTTGGCAACAAAAGAGACGAGCCTCCACCAAGTTTTCCCCACAAAATGCTCATTTTCAAAAGGCGTTTGCCCACTGCCAAATTAATATTATCAAAAAAAACCCCCGGGGATTTTCTAGATGGCACAGTTTGATGTGAAGGTTCATACAATTGAGCACCTGGTTATGGAAAAAAAATCCTAGCAATTCTGAGTGTTAGAGTTCTAAGAGAAGAGCCCGAAAGTAGTGCCGAGGCAGTCAGTTTGTATGGGATTTCTGCATGACAACTTATCAGGTCGATTTGACTGTGACAGCCATACCAGCTGGCTCCGCACACTTGCTTCCAGTGGTTGCCGGGGGAAAAAAGTTAGATTCTCTGTGATTCCCTCATTTGACTACTTTTTGAAGAGCAAAATTTGCTGTGTATGATACAGTGCCATTCCAGTGGTTGGCTAAACTTGTGTATTTTTGATGGAAAACTTGAGGGGGGGAGCCCATTCCCTTTGTTGCCAAGATTGTGCGGTGGGGTAAGTGGTGTTTTACTTCTCGGACTTGATGTGGAGGCCGTATGTCAAATAGTAGTGTCTCCTCCTTGGGTGGGAAATAAGTTCCGTAATATTATGAGCTAAACGACTAGAACTTATCAAGAAATGTAAACCAAAGTTTTTTTCCGGAGACGATAGCAACCAAGAGTAGCCATCATACCAGGCATGATACTTAAATCCTAAGAACAGCCTGATAACTCATAGAGGGCATAAATAAGAATCAGAAATAGCCCAATCCTGTGGGTTCGTAGGGGTGGCGAGGACTTCTTCTAAACGTTCGACTCTCACTTGCCCAATTGGGTGTGACTTCAACACAACATGCCCGGGGGTTTGACCTCTGGAGTGCTGGATTTCTCTCGAGACATCAAGATCCTCACATCACTAATCCCGACACCGCCGACCCCTAGCTCGCGACCCTAACGACGCCCGGAGTATGAGCCGATTATGCCCTGTTATTCGGCCGGATGAGTTTTCCGAGAGATCCTGTAGGATATCATACAGCGGTTATATGGGATTCATATATCCACCATTTCTCTCTACCGTGTGATACCTCCCTGAAAACTAGTGCTTTAGGAGGATTGTGCCCTGATACGACAACTAAAGGCCAATAAATAGGCCCCGCAGACAAGGGCTGTGAAAATCCACAAAAACCCCTCGAACTGGGGACAAGTGAACGAAGTGTAGTTTGGTAGGAAGATCCTACGCTTGGTGAGGCCAGGGGCCGCATTTCCCATAGCCACCCACCCACACCTGCAGTCTAAACATAGCTGGAATATTTGATTAGTTAATGGCGCAGCGAGCGAAATGATTAGTGAAGGTAGAATAGAAACCCCGGATTACTAGTATGATACTTGCATGTACTACCTATCACAGCTGTAAGTCACGTGGGCACCAGGGCCCTACCCAGACATGTCATACTAGCTCCCAACAATCTCAGGCCTCCTTTTGAACACTCCGTCATAAGACACCTCGTCTCCTATATAAAAAAACCTTCTCAGAGCCTCCCATAAAGCTAGTCACGGCTCACTAACGATAAAGGATAGTCCTAGTTTCTTATACCCTTTACGCCATGGAAGGCACAGCCCCCTAACTACTTTCTGAAGTTTATAGCTGGGTATGCTCACAGACTGAGGAAATATCACGAGATTTCCTATTACTCTGCATATAAGTGAGCAACAGCCCCCGCAAGCCGGTCGGTAGGTCACCCACTGACCCACGCTTTCTCTTTCCCCCTGGTCTTGATAATCTCTGAAAGATTCCATCTCAGTGCTGCTCATTCACTGGACATCATCCAGCAACCTCTCCACAAAAGAGTATCTACAAGGTTCAAACTTCCTCGGAACACTTAAATCCTCTAGTTCTATTACTAAGATTCAACCACCTTTTCTAGACTATGTACCACGTCATATCCCCTGACTTAAAAACTACTTGCTGCTCCCAAACCGCCACCCATTCACTCGGTCAAAGTACCACAACAAGTTCAACATCACTACCTAGATTCGGGGGAGCACCAATACCATCCCCAGACTACCCAGCATCTGTTATACCATGGTAGAAAAACAGTATATCGAAGGAGCTGGGTTTCCTAAGTTAAGATGCGGCGAACTGGATCATGAGAGGCAAAGACCGATTCATCTAGTTACAAGCTTGGCCCTTTTTATATGGAATAATAGCTTCATTACTTGTGCATTCCTGTCACAACTTGATACCGTAAAAACTCAAAAAAGAATAAAAAATGTGCTAAGACGGTGTGGCTAACTCTCCTAGCGAGGCACAGAGCCCACCCCTTCTAATTAGTCTCAATTGATGGCGGAGATTGCGGTGCTTTTTCCCTTTGCCTAGCGGAGAAGGGTAATTCAAACGTCCTAGCACATTTTTTATTCCATTCCAGTTCTTCGGGTATTCAGACAGCTTGATATTCAGAAAACAGACCACCAAATTTTAAGACGGGGCCTGAATAGTAAATCAGAGCAGTGTAGGTAATTGTGAGAGCGGCTGCCATTACCCGGATGGGAGTAGATAGACATTCCGTCAAACCACCACAGATTAGAAATATAAGGAGCCAACACTCAAACTATACCTATGTACTCAAGAATCTTCTAGAGCTTATTTCCTTGAGGCCCCCCCCCAGCACTTCTCCATCTTAACGGAATCACTGATAATGAACCCCGCTATACTCCCCCCACATCCCCGGCATTCAAACACTCAATTCCATTCACCAGATATCACAAGCCCAATCCAATATCTAGCGAAAGGTAATTGAGGGGCCTCCGGGGGAGGAGGGCTCTTGAGAGAGGTGTGTGGATTGCGGGGGAGAAAAGTCTTGCCAGTGCGTACAGCGACTGTACTTGAGAAATTCATCGATATGGAGGGGTCCGGGAAGTGCCGAAGAGACACATCTATCAGAACTGGGGGTTATGTATCAGTTGTTTTCCGGAGCGTAAGTTTGTGATTCGACCTTTGAAATTCAACACTTGAGTTTAGGAGAAATAAAAGGGAGGGTGTCAGATCGGTTTTGGGAATGAGGGAATTGAAGTTGCCTGGGGTGGTTCCTAGAGATCTACCCAAGAACATATTGCCATGGCGGGAGGAGGCCGATGCCACGGTTCGGCCAAAGAAGGCTGATTCCTGGCTCCAGTCTGCGCACTGTTGATATCGAATTTGTATCTTTTAGGCTACTATATATGCGAAAGAGGAATATTAACTAATCGTGCGTAAAGGAGAATGTTTTTATACTTGTGTAGGACTACGATAAACAGAGACAAAAGGGAACGATTGTGTAATATATTAACAAAGGAAGAGAAAGCAAACGGACCACTAGAAAGACAAACCTGACGGCCCTGACAAGGAAACCGCGCGTGCCCAAACTCCGGCAAGCAACTAGTTCAGATGCCACCCCCCACCCACAATCACGAAATCAATTTTACAACCCGAGTGACCACCTATGATACCTCAAATAATAATCTCATTAAACGCATACGAAAAACTATCGCCAAAACACATTTATCCACCCGAAATATTCATCCATACCTCTACTCTGCTACAGCTTACAGCCCAATACATGTCTACACTCTCGCCACCTCTTTAATTTCTTTCTCCCTCTGCGCCTGCTCCTTCCAAAGCTTTACCTCCCTCCTCATTAATGCAGCAACGTCCTCCAGTTTCAGTCCACCCAGGCTTAGTTCGTCATCAAGAACTTCTCCCTTGGAGTCCCCTTTTAGATTAATTCTCGTCTGGCCAACCTTGACACTTGCACCTGTGGAAATAGCTCTGATAAACTCGCCCATATTTGCAACACACTTTTTCGAGACCTCAAGGTGTGGGGCTACTATTTGGAAGCAGTGTGGCATGGCCGTGTACTTCAAGAAGCGAACGCAGACATTAGACGCCAAAAGTCGGTGGGCAAAGAACACTACGATCGTTAGTATCAGAGATGTTGATGAGAGCGAGAAAGAGGCCCACAATTCGCGTCCCGGAAACACTCATCCCCAACACACATCCAGATTGGCGGGGATCCATGCCATGATTCAGCACCAATTGGAGAAACAAGTGGATGAGTAATCAGCTCATCCGGGGCATAAAGCTGTGTAGATTAGTGCTCTATCCCTCCGAGAAATGAGAATAAGGGGATATACATGTGTCCTCCCTGGATTTGCCGGCCAAGCTGGGGACGGAAGATATTTTCCCTCTCGCTGTTGTGCAGGTGTAGGCAGGTAGTCCCATTCCTTGCATTCCTCCTCACTTCCTCTACTCCCATTTGGCAAGCGGGTCTCACCGAGGCATCGACTAATATCTACCCAGGCACTTGATCCCACTAGTCCTCCTGGTAGAGGGATAGATCTTTGCGATGACTGCCAAGGAATGCTAAAATTTGCCTGTGGAGATGCCAGCGAGAAGTCCCCATCCTCACCTTCAGGGGCGGGCCCCGGTTTGCGGTTTAAGTGCAGCAGGAGCTGTAAAAGTGCGAAAGCCAGCCCACCTCCGGCGGAGTCACCACCAATGATAATCTTAGAGGCGGGTACTGGGGAGTGTAAGGCACCTGGCGGAGGATATAGGAGATATAGATAGCTTATCAGGGCGTCGATTAGGGCCGCTGGAAAGGGGTTTTGCGGGGCTAGGCGGTACCGCGGAAGGAATACACGGCCTAGAAATTAGCAAATGGTCGTCCAGATTGCTCGATGAAACAAACCTTGAGTAATCTCCGCTACTTTACGTGCAAGGGCTCGGTGGGTGGCGGGATCACAGAAGCTATATCAATATTAGTAAGCCAAAGAATACTAGAGGAAGTGGTGAGAGATTTACTAATATCCTCCTAGAAGTCGGTTAGCACCATACCGTCTTGCTCAAGCTAATTATAAAAGATAAAAATGATAAAAAAATATAAAAAAACATGCCTCCATGCAACCACAGCACAACCCCACTACCCTCCCCGCCCTCCACCTCCTTCATCAAGCCATCATATTTTTCCTTTTCGCTCAAGTTCTCCCTCCGCCGTTCGGCTGCCTCATCTCGTTCCTCCCCGGGAGCGGTTTTCCTGTTACCAACCCACTCCCCGGTTAAACTCTCGGCCCCCACTTTGGGTATGTATTGCCCAATACCCACATCTCCGAGCTCCTCAATAACTGTTCGCACAAGGTTCTCGGCCGATTCCCCGTCCGCGCCATCGACTGGAATCTGTACATCGACCTTCCAAGCGCCCGGATCAACCTTTTGTTGCCTAGTAGTCGAGTTTTGAAACATTTCGACGGTTATGTTGGCCGTCTTAACGAGGAGGCCCCGCAAAAACTCGACGATAAGCGTAGTCCGCAGATCCCAACACCGAGACTGTGGGGTTAACGAGAGGAAATGTGTTGTCGACTTGAGGAGGAGGTTTGGTAGGTGAGGTGCTATAGCCTTGAAAGCCCCGAGTCTGCTATCATAACCTAAGTACCCTGTTTCTGGGGCAGGCATGGTGGAGGTTGCGTCTGTCGAAGTGAGGGAAGTCAAATAAAGGTCTCTAGGTGGACGACTTTCGTAGAAACGTATTAGTCTAAACACGCTAAATAACGTAGGAAATACCAATCGTCTTTTCTACCGGGAGGTTCGAGGACAGGCCATATGTTATAGAAAGCAAGGAGAGAAAGAAAGAAAACGTGAAGTAAGAATTAATCAGGAGGTGATGTCATGTGGACCTTTTAAAACACAAAGGTCCTGCAGTTATATCATCCTTATTGATCAAATCCCCTCTTTTCTCCCTCTCTCGATCCTTCCCCTAACCAGCCAGGTTTAGCCTCCGCTAGAAAAGGAAGGGGGAAAAAAAGGGTCGTGGGCAGGCACTGCACTGTACAGGGTTGTCCCATCCCGATCTGCTCATTGCGGCGGATAACCTGCATACGGTACCGGAACTTTAGCAACTACCGGTGCGGATGGTCGGTGGTTTTTGGCCCTGGCCCGTGTGAAAAATGGACTAAGGTCAAGAATCTTCGGGGCCCGGACGGAGATTTTCCCTGATCGCGTTCTCGCTTGACAACCCCAGATCCATGATCACATGCACGCGTGACACGGGGCTCTGATAGGCCCAAGAGGGTTGCGGAAATTTAGGGCTTCTTGCTTTACCAGCACCATTGAGAGAACTGCGCCATTATGATAAGAATCTTCTTTCCTCGCTCTCCCCCCTCCGAGTGAGAGATCATGCTGTCGTCCTCCCACACGAAACGTGCGAAACTGAATAAAGCACCGAGCCTAGAACAAGAGGTGTCCGGAAGGGAAGCACGTGAAATCTCTACTTTCTCATTTCCGTATCCGGAGATTGCCGATGACCAAATCCTGCAACCAACGGCCCTGACATCAAGGAAGTCTTCAGAGGAACACTCCCCACAGTGCTCTTCTTTAATTCTGTCGATTCCCTTTTTTTTTTTTTTGATAAAGTAGGTACCGTATTGGTCGAGAGAACGGCGAGGGGTCCATTTTGAGAAAGATGAACGCGCGTGCAAGTACGGTATGACAAGACACTACTTTTTGGTGACTACTCGCACTCCGGCCAGACTAAAAATCATGAACTCTGTAAGATTAGGCTAATAAAAAGGGAGCGGGCATCACACTCCTACGAACTTTTTGAAAAGCTAGGTAAGTAACATTGTTTTGTTACCCGAGTACTGCCCTCTCCGACGGCCTATGTGTCATTTTTTATTTTTTTCCGGAGTATCACCATAAAATCCCTAGGATACTGGTCGATAAGGGAGAGGATGGTGGCATCGGGTTCGTAGGATGCCTATCATCTAGATAATGATTTTCACAAAATACAGCCGGCGGTAGAAAAAAAACGGAAGGCGGGGGTTAGAAACTAGAAGGGTAGAAATCAATTGGCTCGAGCCACCAAATCCTCCTATAAGAACGACTCCAGGATCCCTCGACAATATTTCTGACCCCTTTTACCGCTGGCTATACCGGTATTTACCCCGGGGAGACGCCCGCTAGACTGGGGGAGCCTCAAGGGGGAAGCGCCCTCCGCTAGACTTGGCGCGGGTTGACATTAAGGTTCAGTATCATACTAGTTAATCAGAACTACTTGCTAATATTTGACAAACTTTGCTGAGGACTCACCCGGCACCTCTCTATTTTAATTGAATACCTATCTTCGTAATCGCTATAGGTTCCTATTTTTGAATGGTCTATAGTAGATATTGATTTTTTAGGGGTACGGAAGATCTGTATGAAGACTTAGCAAATACAGGAGAAGGTCGGCTACCTATTATCTCCAGTTATACTCGAGTGAGGGGTTTCTCTAAGACAAGCTGCCGCTAAACTTCCTATGGTGCCAGGGATCAGAAACCGACCTGTAGACTTGTTCAATAGTCGAAATTAACACAGAACACCTTAAGGAAAATGTAATAATTGAAGAAAGCATCCGATAGATCTGCCGAAGAATCATTCTTCAATACTATCTGCTCTGTTTTTTATTTGGCTATCGGGCAGGAGGCACTGGTTTTGTATAAACATGTGCCTGGCGCGTCTTCATGCAAAACTGTACCCCTTACCTAATACCCAACTAGAAAAAGAGGATGACAGAGTTAGTAGTTCAATAGAAAGTTTTCCTCGTCTGTTATTAATTTTTATTGATTTTACTTGATTACAAAGTCTATTTCAGATGCCTGGCACTACAGAACCTTGAGTAATGCCTTATCTGAGCCAAAACCCGAGATAATACGGTATGCTTAGGGAGTTGTGGTAGGGTCCTCCTACTTGTCAATAGCAAGTAAGGAAAGTGCCGGGCAGCAAATACCGACCTTCTGGTTCACTTTTTTCCGCTCGGAAATGAGCTTTTATTTTTCAAAATACGCCACTTCTGCTCTTAACCAACCCTCACTTTATCGAGGAATGCACTCAATAGAATTAAAGAGGATTCGGTTTTATGTAGCTTCATTGAGTTTTTTTTCTCCAAAAAATTTCTTGTGAAGCCCCGTTCGTTGTTGCTGGGATTGGCGTGGTGAGGGTCCATTTAGACTCCGGCTTCGCACCCGAAAGAGAATGTCGTGGGTAAGCACCTACTTTTTGCTGTGTATTTTAGAAACCCCTATTTTCGAGAAGTTATTGTCTGCCATGCGAGCAAAGGGCGATTCACGTGTCACGGTACTTACAACTTCGCGGACCAAGGTTCTATCTGACTACTGTCCCGTTTTCAATAACAAAGATTCCGGTGGCGGACCTTCAATCATTTCCTGGTAACTTCTTGCGAACGCGTTGACGATACCACCTCTACGCCTATAGTACTAGGGGAATATACCAATAGCTGAAACCTCTAGATCTAGGAGCGTGCAGAGTAATAAAATAAAATAAATGCATGGATCACCGCGGAAAGCTATGCGTGGTACGTTTAGGACCCTACCCCCAGATACTAAACCTGAAGCTAACTTATAGATAACTCCCCAACTCTCTGCTCCCTCTCTCTTGGCGAGAACCCATATTTCCATGTTCCCTCTTATTAATGTCCTTTAAATTTTGCATCGACCAACCAGACACTCTCACAAATTGATTACAGTTGTATGAGTGGCGGAAAGTACTGTACAAAAAAAGATTTTTTGGAAATCGAGCTACGATGCAAGAGATGCCCCGGTGTTTTTGCTCAGGACAGGTAGCCCTCCCGTGAAGGTTGACACTTACGAGTCTTTACTAACTTCTCCTCAATGGGAGTAGTATTTGTGTGGGCGCTTGTTGTTGACTTGGTGTTGGATGTACACGTATGGAGGCTCTTGGAATATTGAGGCATACCCAAAGTACCGCCGGAGTTCTTATCTGCTCTGAAGTGGGGGCGGGGGGCTGGATTCCACAAAATACGTTGGAGAAGACTTGGTCCGGGCATATCTTGATTTTTGGGCTGCGGTGTGGCCGCTTCTTAGTTCTTTTGTTTCTGGAATTATTCTCCCATGGTCTCCCACTTATAGTGATGTACTCTGCGGTAATTGGCGATTTTTCGCTTGCTGCGGTTTGTGAAGATTGTCGCGGTGCACTGGAGTTTGGGGGGAGATAGTGGTAGTTCTGGGCGTCTCGGAGGGGGTCCGAGAGGAAATTAAGGTTTCTAGTGGGCAATTTCTAGGCTATCAAACTCCTCTACAAGTATCGATGGCCTCATTGTGGGGAGAAAAAACCAACCTGTCGGGGCCAGGATGACCGTTAGAGAACGTGCGAGACATGGGGGCGGTTTTCTCAGGCACGCCTGGGGCACAGATATTTCAGAAGCCCCAGTACTAATATGGTCTCTCCCGGCTGCCACGGGGGGCGAAAACTCCAAGAATCTATCCCGTGTAGACTGTGATTCTGGACCGCATCTCTGGTTTTGGGGTAAAAAACATTGGCACTCATAGAGGCTCGTGCGCGAAAGCAAGGAATCCGGATTATAGAGATCCGGGTAGGGGGGTGCCACTCTACAAGTTCTATGAGGGATGTTTTCGCGTAGTTAATTTAGGTTGACCGGCGAAATAATCCCTGTCTTGTGATAAAACTTCCCCCCTGTGCTTTGTATATTTATTAACAACGGACTTCAACACCGGTGCAATATTGAATTTGTATAATGCCTTCTCCGGACTCATTTCTACCGGTGCCGGTACTAGTTTATCAGGCTCCCGCAACGCCTTGTAATACTCGAGTATTTTGAACCGTTTGGATACACCGGCTCCGTTCCGCTGCCCCATACAAATGACCCCCTCCCTTCGGCTCCAAAATTCTGAAACAACGGTTTCACAGGTAAAATGGTCGCGAAACGGAGCCGTTTCCCTGCCGTTTTTGTCAAATGGGCTCTTAACGTTTTCATTCGGTTAGCCCTTGGAGTAGAGCACACAACCGTTAGAGTACTACCCGGTACCAAGATCCTCGCAGAGAGCTAGGAGTCAACGGCACTCCCCGCCGCGTAGGGAGGTTTACTTCGTGGTCCCCGAAGACTCGGGAAATCTTCTCGAGGCTCTCTACGAGGATCGGGCACACCTGTGTGATAGCAGAATTTTAACTCTGGGGGAAATCCGGGGGTTATGGGCATGTGCATGGGATCACAAGGTCTAGAGAACTGAGTGAGGCATGATGATTCGGAAAGTAGCCTTAGCCCACGATGCAGACCCAAGTCCGGAACCCTATAGATCCGAGGCGATCGGACCCCTCTACTGTGCCCCACTAGCTTTGCCAGCCTCAGTTTATCATCAACAGCTATCCACCTCTCTTTTCTGAATTGGAGGCTGCTAGGGACCTATCTTTGTATTTTCCTCATCCCCGCCTTATGGCGAACGGTGGAGCAATGGAGATATGTAATAGAATATCGGGCCCCAGTGCACCAAAATTAGCTTCTAGCACTCCCTTCATATCATGGTTGCCCACAGAAATCTGATATTCATCCAAGGGTGCCAAGCTATCACTGTTACTACATTTTTAATATAGGCGAAAACTCTAAAGGATTAGGAGCCTCAGATTCGAAGAAATATATATGAGAGCGAAGGGAGGTAGTAATTATGGCAAAGTAGGTACTATATGCTCTGCTTTTCGGTGGGCTCTGCCACAACCAATCAGGCCTAGGTTTCCCTAGCGAAGCCCATTTGCCCTTGTATCATCACAATTGCCCGACATGTGCCTACTGAATAGAGCAACTTACCAGCTAATCCTGATGGCTGACATGCCTTAACATCATTTGTCTATGGAATTTTCTTTGATTTCCTTCGGACTATGGAAAACGCTAGAAAGCCTTGGGTGAGGTGTTCTAGAGCTCTGAGATATGCCTGTGTGGCCTGACCCCAAACTTGCTAGCGGACTCTACTGGAGCACTTTGCTGGATTTTTGAGAGACTTTGGAGTGAATATCTTGTGAAGGGATGTGGCGACATATGGCTAGTCTTGGTGTGTGGTTATGGGACTAGGAGGAAAGTAATTGTGTGACTTAGCATGGCTGACAAATGAGAAGGTGGGAATGATAGGGGATGGTGAAGGCATCGGAAGATCCCAATACTCCCAGGGTGGCTTGTAATGGAGGTCGTGCCCTCCCAGGACGGTGTGGCGCTTTTGAATCAATCACTCGATGGATCATGCGGGAAGGAACGCTCCGAATAAGGACCTCAGCAAATCTGTTGGAAATGGCAGTTTGATGGCCGCACTCTGTGACCGCAGAGGCATACGTACGCACTAGTCAGAGGACGCGCAAGCACTGAAAGTGTTTTCACCCCTCTTGTTTTTCTTTCCTTCACACCTTTCCTCACTTCACACTGGCACCTTCCTTCCTGTACACAACTTTCCTCACGCCTTTCCTTTCATCAAGTTATCATCAATCAATCAAGATCCTCATCTCCACTTAAGGGGTTTCAGTCCACTGCGTAAAACCCTCACCGTAAATCATTACCTCCGCAACCCAGATTTTCAACAAAGTCCGAGCATCATTTAGATGAGTGATTTTCTGTGACTAAGATATGAAACTACTAAGAACTGGGGCACTAGGTGACACTGCTTGAATTATAGGAGTAGAAATATCACTACGCCCAAGAAGCCTCAATGCTGTGTACATATCAATCATGGCTGTTCCTTTCTTTTGTAGGATAGGCGAAGAGCTAAGGTAAGAGTCAAGGTTTATTTTATTTGGGTTGGTTCATTTGTAAAGACTGCTATCGTAGTAGAGCAAGTGAAGTGAGGATTGCAGGCCCTAGCGTAAGATCCCCTCACCACCTAAATTGAATCACCCCTTTCCCTCTAGATTCCAGGTTTTGACGTGCTGCCGCTGGACCTAGAACTGTAGTAAGTGGTAGCGCCTGTAGGAGCAAAAGCAACTACTGACTGGAGTATCGCATACTGCTTAATTAGATAAATAGGGGTTGGGAAATATGGAATCTACTTTGCTAGAATCTTGTATTAGCTGGTAAGGACATGCCTCCTGATATCTATTGTGATTTATAATGAGCTTGAGAAACTAAACAAACTGGAGGAGAACTATTCGAGTACCCTAGGTAGCTCTTGTGCAATTCCCAATTGCTTCATGGCAATATCTTGTAGGCTCCCCCAGCAAAATGAGGTCTAGTGGAGGGATTCTCATCGTCAAAGGATCAATACCTAATGGCAAAGGAAGTTTATATAAAGTACTAGCTGATATTATTTCCTTTGATTTCTATGTTTATTATTTAATTTATAATCTTGTAATTTACTATTCTCATTGCTAATGGCTGGGGATTGAACAATTGTCCTTGATTCTTAATTGTTGATTGTTGAAAACCCCACAGTATGGCCCTATTGCACATGTACAATTAATTATGTCTTAGATCGTGAACTCTTCTACTGAGTGGTTGTAATTTTCACTTGATATTCGTATGATACTGAGTAGAAACTTTCCGTTTGTACACAGTATGATATCTGCAAAGACAAGAGGAGGATGATAGTACGCAAGATCCAGTGGCTGTGGAATCCCATAGGAAAACTTGCCTCCGAGTCTTGCTACTTGAGCCTAGCTCTTGTTTTAGTGTATAGGGGTATGGTAAGTCTTGCTTGTTCTAGCTAGCTAATTAAGAAACACAGGTGATATTGGGAAGGTGACTCTGTACTACTGTTACACTATCGTAATATGGGCGGGGCTACGACTCGAGAGTGGGTATCTAGATAGCCGAAAAAAAATGTTGTGAAATTTTGCCCCACAATATTCCCACCAGGGCAAGTCAGCTCACAATTTTATACATTTTTAGAATCTGGCTCAACCAGCCCACAACAAAAACACCGCCCTCGCTATCTTGTTCATACCACCAGATCATTCGCCAGCATGAAAAGAATACAGCCGCGTTTGCAAAGTTCCCATACCCTGATTGGTAGCAATACTTGGCTTGGCTATAGCAGATGTATTATTATGTAGCAGGACATGAACGTGCATGAGGAATTAAATTATCTACCATTTCGTATGTCCACCATTAGCTGAAATTACAGCGGTCACACGATTAGGCATACTATCTAGAAGGCTATCAATCGTAATTTGGTCAATTGCTTCCTATTCCTCCTCCATTGCCATCCATAGCTGTTCCTCTGTATGTGGCCTATCTTCTACCAAGGTGAATCGTTTCCGGAGTCGACCCTTCAACAAATGCCACACATTTCCAATCAGGTTAAGGTCTGGCGAGTTCGCAGGAGGATATAATCTCCTGGTACTATAGGCGGCCATGAGCGCACGATTTGGAGCACCCTTATGAGGTGTAGCATTATCCTCACCAATCTGTAGCTGCTCGAGAGGAACATCAAGAGACAGGAGGTATGGTATGAGAAAAGGCTCATTGATCTCATCTGCATACTGTTGTGCATTGAGGCCGAGTCGATCACGCTTTGAAGTTCGTTCATCTGGAGTGCATTGCCGGATACCGACTAAAGGAGTTCGACTTCCATATGTGATAGCAGCCCAGCAGCCAATAGTGATACGATTAGAGCGGAAGGAAGATGCCAAATTCGCAGCCAGTAGCTCTTCTCCTGCTCTTACTCCACCTTCTGTCCTGGTTGAGCCGTAGTGCTAAATTCAACCTTGCACTCATCAAGCCAGACAATTCTCCTCCATTTGCAAAGCTTCCAGCTAGTGCGCTGATAGCACCAGTACTTTCTTCTAATTCTTTGAAACTCATCAAGAAAGGGCTTTTTGCGGGGAATTCGCAGTTTAAATCCTAGCTGTTTGGTGGCTTTATTGATTGTAGTTCGTCCAACTCTAAGCCCTAGGCAGTGAAGTCGCTCAGTCAGATCATTTAATGAAGCCCGAGGGTCATTCTCCACAGCACGTTCAATAGCTTGGAGGTTCGCTTCGGAAAGTAGAGTAGGGCACCCGGATCGATGTGCATCATCTAGTCGACCGTACATTCGATATCGCTGCAGAATGCCTTGCAATGTTGGGACCGGAACCCCAGTTTTCTTCGAAATCCGCTTATATCCCCAGCCAAGATCAGCCAGAACTACAACCTCATGCCTTTGGATACCCTTTTCGATAGGCTTTAGGGAAGGCTTATGTGTGTGGGGTGGTGCCATCACAGATGAGGCCAGTGTTTCTTTGAAGAGTGTCCGGTCGGGAGGGGTTGCAACTTAAGCGATGCGGAGCCATAATTATTATCATCACCTTCTATGTTACACTACATCATAATACATCTACTATAGCTAAGCCAGGTATTGCTACCAATCAGGGTATGGGAACTTTGCGAACGTGGCTGTATATAGAACATTAGGCTTAGGGTTGTAGTTCAATGATTTGGGACCTGTTCCAATAGCATCTCGCAAACCTAGTAGCGGAGTGTGATGGTCTGTAGAGGGTACCGCTGGGACAGCTCAGAAGTAATGGGAGGAATTACGCGAAGGAGATGGACTAGCTGCTTGCGAATCTAGGGCGGGTGTATTCCAACTTACCATCCATTCCTACCCAATTGCTCGCAATAGGCCGTACTGTACTATATACCACTATCCACAAAACCCAAGACAAATGCCAACATAATGAATAACAGGAATGAAGAGCGGGAACAACGCCATAAGACCTCTAACCAGATCTCCGATGGAGGGAAAAGGCAAAGAAGAGGGGGAGACCAAAAAAAGTTGGTAAATGGTGAATAGCCTCCGGAAACTAGAAAAACGCCCTCAAAGTATATCGACATCTAAACCTACGGAGGTCTCATCTACACCAACCCCTCACTCGGCAAGTATTTACGGAAAGGTATATCTAGTGACGAAGAATGAAAAATGTAAAAGAAAAAGGCTAAAAAACAAGCAAGGAAGGTGATGATAACACACCGGTCGGTGGTAGGTGGGGGGGGGGGTTGGTTGGGTGATAGGTTGAGTGTTGGTTTTCCATAGAGGGTCCTAGAGCTTTAGGGGCTAGAAGAAGGGAGTGGGGAGAACTAGGGTCGTACGGTTGATGAGAGGTCCCTATCTACGGGATTGGGAATAGGACTCTTAAGGCCCAAGGCACTAGTCTTGTGGTCTGGGAATAGGAGCGTAGGTTGACTGTTCAGGTCTCTGATGTCTGTACCCAGGTGATCAGTGCGGAATTGTATCTCTGCCACGCACTAGCCCCATGAATAGAACACGGTGGGAGGGATGTCTGGCCACCGCAACCTGCTGTGTTGGAGCTGGCATTGTCACGTTCCAGCAGAATCCTCACAACTCCAGTATATCCTTTAGAGAGCCAACGAGAGTGGGGTTTAGTGCTGATTATCTGGTGTGGCAGTGCGGACAACCTTCCGTTCCCAGAGCATCTGTACTACCCCACTATGTCCACGCCGGGAGGCCCACCCGGCCATATCCTGTGTCTGCCTGGTCGGGATTGACGCCCTCTCGCCCCAAAAGCATCTTTGCTATACTCTCATGTCCTTTCCTAGCCGCCAACGAGAGTGGTGTCCAGCCATAGTCGTCTGCCTGGTTGGGATTGACGTCCTCTCGCCCCAAAAGCACCTTTACAATCCTCTCATGCCCTTCCTTAGCCGCCCATGAGAGTGGTGTCCGGCCATATTTTGTGTCCGCCTGGTTGGGATTAATGTCCTCTCGCCCTAAAAGCATATTTACTACCCCCTCATGCCCTCTTCCAGCCGCCCACGAGAGTGGTGCCCGGCCATATTTTGTACCCACCCGGTTGGGATTGACGTCCTCTCGCCCTAAAAGTATCTTTACTACCCCCTCATGTCCTCTTTTAGCTGCCTACAAAAGTGGTGCCCAGCCATACTTTGTGTCTGCCTGGTTGGGATTGATGTCCTCTCGCCCCAAAAGCACCTTTACAATCCTCTCATGCCCTTTCTTAGCCGCCAACGAGAGCGGCGTCCGGCCATATTTTGTGTCTGCCTGGTTGGGATTGACGTCCTCTCGCCCCAAAAGCATTTTTATTATACCCTCATTCCCGCCTTCAGCTGCCCACGAGAGGGGTGTTCGACCATATTTTGTGTCTGCCTGGTTGGGATTGACGTCCTCTCGCCCCAAAAGCATCTTTACCACACCCTCATGCCCGCCTTCAGCCGCCCACAAAAGTGGTGTCCAGCTATATCCTGTGTCTGCCTGGTCGGGATTGACGTCCTCTCGCCCCAAAAGCATCTCTAATATCCCCTCATACCCTTTCTTAGCCGCCCATAAGAGTGGTGTCCAGCCATGTTCGGTGTCTGCCTGGTTGGGATTGACTTCCTCTCGCGCCAAAAGCATCTTTACTATACCCTCATGTCCTCTTTCAGCCGCCCACGAGAGTGATGTCCGGCCATATTTTGTGTCTGCCTGGTTGGGATTGACGTCCTCTCGCCCCAAAAGCATCTTTACCACACCCTCATGCCCGCCTTCAGCTGCCCACGAGAGGGATGTCCGGCCATATTTTATGTCTGCCTGGTCGGGATTGACGTCCTCTCGCCCCAAAAGCATCTTTACTACCCCCTCATGCCCGCCTTTCGCTGCCCACGAGAGTGATGTCCGGCCATATTTTGTACCTGCCCGGTTGGGATTGACATCTTCTCGCCCTAAAAGCATCCCTACTACACCCTCATGCCCACCCTCAGCCGCCAACGAGAGCGGAGTTTGGCCATAGAAGGTGTCTGCCTTGTTGGGATTGACATCCTCTCGCCCTAAAAGCATCTTTACTACACCCTCATGCCCTCCCTCAGCCGCCCACGAGAGTGACGTCCGGCCATATTTTATGTCTGCCTGGTTGGGATTGACGTCCTTTTGCCCCAAAAGCATCTTTACTACACCCTCATGCCCGCCCTCAGCCGCCAACGAGAGTGCTGTTTGTCCATAAAAGGTATCTGCCTGATCGGGATTGACGCCCTCTCGCCCCAAAAGCATCTTTAATATTCCCCCATGCCCTTTCTTAGCCGCCCACGAGAGTGGTGTCCGGCCATATTCGGTGTCTGCCTGGTCTGGATTGACCTCTTCTCGTTCCAAAAACGTCATTACGACCTCCTCATACCCTCTTCCAGCTGCCCATGTGAGAGCCGTCATCCCCACGCAATCGTATGCATTGACATCCCACTTCTTCATCTCTAATACAGTAGATACTATCCCCGCAATCCCGAGAAATGCTACTCCGTGAAGTCCAGTGAATCCCGTAGGTCCTCCCGCTCCACCGAAGTATGGGCCCCCGCCTCTATCTCGATCATAGTGCAATAATAGTAGTTGAGCAGATATATGCTCATCAAATCTATCGAGAAGCCGCAGTGCAAGCATTTTGACACTTTCCGTCATTCCCCTCCTCGTATGCCTCCCCCAGTAAATAGAAGCATATTCTAGAAGCGGAGTTGTGGGGCCCAGGTGAAGAGTTGGGGGAAGATCCCTGATACATCCAAAATTGAGGTATGTCAGGCAAACCTCGGCAATCGCTGAGTGAGGGCTATGGAATAGGGTCGGATCGCTTGAGAGATGCTCCTGGAGAGTAAAGTGCACCAGTCGGACTGTAGACGAAGATGCCTCGATTGTGACAAGACCCAGACAGGATGCTAGGAGTGTCCGTAAGGCGGGAACGTTTTCCGGATCCAGATCTGCAGATCCTATCTCTACTCCCAAGGCATGACAGAGCTCCTGGGCTCGTAACGGCCGCTCCGAATACAACACCCACATCAGGACCTTCAGGCCGAGTACTGATTTATATCCCTTCTGCGCTTTCAGTCGCATTAGAGTTGCCGTGTAGGCATCACCCAATCCATTTCCTTGTGTCATCTGTTCCAGTTTCCTTCTTCTCTGGCGAATTGTCACCTCTCCTAGAATAGCGTCGATGTTGAGCGAAACAAGGAGGAATCTAGACGCAATCTTTGGTAAGTATGCACCATTGACAGAGTGAAAATGCGAAATGGTCCTACGCACATATCGGATATTTTTTCCAGGATAACTCTCACAATATCCGCCCGCAAATCATTGCTCATCGCCTCTGGCTCGGAATCCCTATCTAATTTCATCTCCACATAGTTCTGGATATCACCAGTGTTAGGACTGATGGGTATCACAACGGCCTTGGTGAAATATCTTTGAATATCTTCCCTGACATGGGGCCTCCCGGTGAGGAATATTCTCGCGCTAGGGGACTCTCGAACAATATTTCTTAGAGACTCGAAAAGTTCTGGCAGGCACTTCGGTAGACATTCGTCTAAGGCATCAATACAGATGAAAACTCGGGGTAGGGAAGCAATAGTAATTCTCAACATCCCCATCAGATCTGCAAGTTGCGGCCCTCTACCACCAAACTCCTTTTTCCCCTTTCGAAATGCCTCCCGTAGATCCTTCGTGATCCCCTCTCTGCCTACTAGCTGCTTCAGAATAGCTCCCATGATGTTGCTGATTGTCTGCTCTTGTTGGGAAAGGAAGTCGCAGTACAAGCCTGACACCGCGATATTTTCCTCCCCCGCCTGATCACACAGGTTGTCGATCACCAGGGAGCTAGAATTTCTGGCTGTTAGTGGTATTGCTTCTTTAAAGGAACACTACCTCTTACCTTAGATATGTCTTCCCCACTCCCGGATTCCCGGAGCAAAATAAGACAGCCTTATCGGCTCCACCCCCGCTACCCCTCCACTCCCTCCACTCGTTCGTTTCCAAAAACCAATTCCCTACACCGTCGAGCCGGTCGGTGCGCACTCCTTGGTGTCTGTTATTTGGCTCTAGGGGAGAAAGCCAGCGCATGATCTGTGCGTCCTCGTCGGAGTTATAGAAAGTGTTGTTGACACTACCTATTATGTTGCCGGAGTGGATATTACCGTCGCTGACGCTGACTGAATATGAAGTTTGGGCCATGATATTTTATCAAAAATGTTGGTGAGTGTAGAAATGGTGCGGCGATGTGTAGGGAGACCAGGGGAGTTTATAGTCTAGACATTCTGCGACCAGAGCTGGAGAAAGCGGGGCGATGTGGCTTGCTGTGGCACAATTACTATCCAATCGGTTATCTCATGTGAGGGTGCATGACTAATAAGAGAAATGCCTCTCAAAGACTTCCATTGAGTGGCTGTCGATTGGACACAAATTTTCGTATTCCACAGCTAGCTAGTTATTCCTAGCCCTGAGCGATGCAATAGGTTGAACCCTAGTTCAGGTTAAGGGGGTTCGAAGCCCCGCGCAGAGCAACTACTTGTATCCGCGGTCATAAAGTATCACTCGGCCGATTGATGAGTTCGAATGGAAAGTACAGTCTCGTTCGCAAAGTTCTCGTACCCTCCCGAGCATGATACCACGAGCGATTAGAAACGCTTTGCTAACCCTCTCCCCTGATTATTCGGTATGATAAATGGTGATAAGGGTTTACAATGCCTCTAGGGGTATATCCCAAAAATAGCTATCACAAAGCGTCTTGTTGTCTTGTTGTTGTAAATAGGTATTGTTCCTGAGGTACAAGGGGGGGTACGAGAACTTTGCGAACGCGACTGTGCTGTAAACTTACCGGGTGTCGTTTGCCGACCGTCATAAAACTTCAGGTTGTGGTACTGCCATTGCCAATAATCCCTAGCCTGGTCGATTGACTTAAACACATAGGATGGAAGACAGGATTACCTATCAAAATTTAAGGTGGGAGAGGCCGTTTTCAGGTATTTTACCTCCCTAGTGTACCGGAAAAACTTGAATAATTAAACCGTGTGCTTTGAAGTCTAAAATTTCCTTCTCCGGAAAGGGATCAAAGAGTACAGCAAAAACACAGCCCCTTCCCCCGTTCCAAGACAGAAAAAAACAAAAATTTCTTGACCTTACTGAGAGAGGAAAGCCCAGCGACATAGAACACGGTTCAATTGTTCAAGTTTCTACGGTAATTTACGGCAACTTACCGTAAGGTATCAATGGTGTAAGGTACCGTATTATTCGAACACTAGCCGATTGGTTCAGAGAAGAGTGTGTCGGGGGTTAAAGGGCGGCGAAAGTCAGGTGGTGGGTGGCCAAGGTGGGGAGGGGTGGGGGAGTGGTGTGGCTGGACTAGCCGTTCGGGATAGGAGGATACCCGGACTAGCTAGATAGACTGTGCCTGAGTACAGGGTGTTGTGAGGAGCGGGTGGGACTTGGGTTTGAAGATTGCGGACCGCGCCCGGAGGGCTGATATCTTGTGCGCTTGGTGACCAGAAGCTGTTGGTTATCACAGTAGGTTGCAACGCTGTTCGGTGGGTCTTTTGAACCCCGGGCGTTAGAAATTTCTTGAACAGTGCAATAGGAATGGATAGATGCGAAACTAACCAAAGCATGCACACTAGAACAGCTCTACTATATCTCTCCCTGCTATGAGAATTCTAGATGACGCACTGCTGTTTCTCTGGGACTTGTACTTGGAGGAAACAATAGGTTTCGGCCTTTTTAGTATAGGTAAAGTATTTCGAAAGTATCTCTACCTACCGTAGAGGGTCAGATACTAAAAAGGGATTCTTTGAGATAGCAGAGACTTGGAGCAGCTGTCTCTTCCTATCCATCTCTTTCAATGCTACCTAATAGAGACTGATAGGTTTGCCTTCCCTCGATACAAGTACTCCCTCTAACGGCATCTGCCCTCCCGAGGAAACAGATCCCTACTATTCCAAGAGGGGTCTGTGGCAAGAAAGCTTGAACACCACTCTCCTCCAAACTAGTATTTTCACGGCACAGTAGCCATGTTATCTTCAAACATCTTATTCGAAAAAACCAACTTTGAGTCTTCGTCGCAAGCTTTCAGCCCAGGGAAATGCCAACAAGGTTAGCCCTGATCTAACCAGACTATAGTAGCCCACGGTATGCTCGAATATCGAGGGTTCTGTTAGCCTCCACAAAAACATAGAATCACACCTGTATCTAGGGACCGTATAAACCATAACCCTTCCAAGCCAACTTCCCGCTAGGACCCTTCCAACAGCCAAAGGAATGAAACGGTGTCCCGGCGTTCTATCCACCAGTTGACTACTTGGCCTAGGAAGCAACCGATCCCAAGTAATCTCAACATGGGGTACTTTCTGCGGACATAGCATATCAGACTTTCTAACCGTTATTCGAGCTTCAGGTCTTCTTAATACGTGGCTCACTAGTTCACTCGTGCAAACCGTTGTCCTGTCCCCCTGCCCCCTCTCCCCGGGCTGCCCCATTATGCCTCGCTAAGCTATCTCCTTTGTTATTCATTGCAAAGTTGGGCTCATTTAATTTCGGGATTTTATCCTATAGTCACCTCCCGTTGTCTGGATGGGCCAAAACTCTGAGTAGATTATCTGGGGCAACGAAACATCCGAGAGAGTAAAATGTTGGACAAACTTGTGAGGAGGGGATCGAAAGTTGGGTGATAATTGAGTAGTAGTGCTGGGAAGATATTCCATAGTATTATTACAAGGCTTAAATGAGGGGTAGAGCAGCAAATAAAACACAGAAGAAATGAGCCGACAATTTCGATAAACAAGCTAGCAGGACCCAACACAGATCTTCCCCCCCCCGGGCCGAATATTCAGGCCTTCTCATGGCACCACCTGCGGGGCCTCATAGGCGTTCAAGGAGCTCAGCTTCCCTCTTTGAGTTCCAAACCTGGCTTCGTAAGAACCAACCAGAATTTAGAGCCGAGGTACTTCGAAGACTTTGCCAGTAGTGAGGGGATGATTGGGAGGAGGAGGACGAAGAGGAAGAATATTTTACCCTACTTTCCTACTAGGTGGACTACTCGTGGTGTCGGCCGGGCCTTTGGACTCCTGCCATGTTAGGTTTTAGGCTAGAATCAGGCAGAAATCCAGCAGGACGCAGCGTGTATTTTTAATGAGCAGGAACTAGAGAGTTTTAAATTTCTACGATATCCGATCCAAAACATCCAAAACCAGGAACGTTGTGGGGTATTTCTATGTGTATCCTTGACAACCTCGAAAAATTGTCCGGGACAAGGGAGAATCCAGTAGAGCGAAGTCCGGGGTAGCGGGGTACAGCCCTGCTAGGAATCCTGAAGACGTCTATCGATGCGAAATTGAGTAGATAGTGATGATTGCTCGATCTTGAGTATCGCAAGCCGTTATATTAAACCTACTCGGGCATGTCCGTAAATACCGGGGAACTACTTCTGCTGATCACCTACAAGCCTCTATGAAGGCAAGGGTTATGCTGGCCGATTTTTATAATAATATTATTATTATGCAGATGCACTTGTGTTGTGAAGCAAGATTGATAGGTCACCGGATAGGACGCCCGGCTCCCCAGGGCTACCCTCCCTCCTCTTGCCGTAATAACTTAGGGCTAGTGCACTCTGAGCCCTAGCTCCAGATTTTCTCCGGTGCTCCTCCCCACGCCCACCCCATATCGTCTCACCCCTCACCACATAAGTCAACCCCCAGCCCTGGCCCGAAACCGAGCCCGTCCATGATTGAGCCACCAAAAAATGCCCTATGATACTTGGTCGAAAAGCATCTCAGCCATTAAAGAGGTTTATTTCACCGGACGTTCTGGTAGTTAGATGCTCTTAAACGGTAACTGGTCGGTTTCAATTATCCAAAATATAATCTTCTCAAGGATCGACGGCTTGCCAAGCATGTCGGCCACCCACACCCCTTAATATGCACCGAGGGAACAACCCTGGGAAGCCCATTGTATATGTGGACTATATTATACTAAGCTCACGTGGTTCCGAGATGAGGGTAGTTTATATCCACTGATGGTTCAGAAAACCGCCGACACAACTATTTGATATAGTGCACTCGGAATCACTTCTCTAAATCACACAAGGCCCAAAGGCCCATTTCCAAGAAATACAACCACTAGTAGACGATTTTGGACAAAATGCTGAACCTGATCTTACTTGTACAAGCTATAGCAATGAGATATATCATACTCCAGACACACCACCATGGATACACAAGTCTGAAAAATATAAAATAAAATATGATGAAAAGTATAGAATATACAGTTAACAGTATTAGGGCTTTTGTAACGCCGCCTGTTAATATAAAACGAAAATGTAAACAAGAAAAGTCACCCTCGCGCGCGCCGGAAGAATGGAAAAGAACATGATGATACAAACACATACACAACGCACAAACGCCTGGTATGCCACCCCGCCCGTTCACTAGAATAGACAAAGCATTAAGATAAGGGCAAGGGGGGGGGGAAGACATGAATTCGTTTCGGCCGCGAAACGCTTTCAAGGTTTTTGCTCTGGTGATGGTGGGCCGGACTCGGGGTTCTGCAGATCCCCTTCTAATCCTTGGTCAAATATTCCATTTTGCGTCACAAGGATGACATGTTTCCGTAAGGACTTGTTCCGTGGCATAGGGTCCTTGAAGATGTCGTTTACCTCTTCGAGGGTTCTCGAGCGAGTCTCGACGAAGCTATACACCATACCAGTTAGTCCACGAACCATCACGAGAGAGCGAAGGGAGGGGAGGGGAGGGGAGGAAGAGAGGGATATACAAAAGATAGATAACAATCAACTCAACAATATCCCAAGCAATATAAAGAAAGCAAAACCCCCAACTAATCTTCTCAATGATGACTGCGATCACATAGGAATTGAACAGCATAGCGATGTTGGTGAAGAAATCGAAAATCCCCATCCCCTTAGCTCTGGTCTCGTATTTTAGACACTCGATCGGATACAGCGCTTGCAGAGGCGTATAGGAGAACGAATAAGTGATTCCAAAGAGGTAGATGAAAGCGATGGTAGCCCCGCTGCCTATGGTATTGGTGTTGGATTCCTTCCCGTAGTAGGACGACAGGATTGTGACTATAGTCCACCAGACAACGAATAGGCCCGTTCCCATCATCAGGATTATGCGACGGCCCACGCGGTCTACGAGGAGACAACCGGAGACGGATGCGCCAAAGGAAATGGCTGTCAGGATTGCGTTGTGCAGGAGTTGGGTTGCTTCCGATCTTACCCCAACGTTGTCAAGGAGGACTGGGAGGAAGTGGCTTACTGCGCCGTTGCCAGACCACTATGGTTCTGTTAGTTTTTTGATATCATGCTGTTGGGAGGGAATGGGAGAGATAGTTAAAACATACTTGACCGAAGAACGCCATTCCCGCAACGCACACCATACGCCACCTTGCGTCTGTAGAATTGAAGAGCTCGGAGTAGTCCCACCAGCGCTTGTCGGAGCCGTGGAGCACGATCTCCTCCAACATTTCTTTGTACGAGAGGAGGACGAAGGGAGACTTGCGGTCTCCATCACCATGGTAGACTGTTAGGACTCGAACTGCTTCCTCGTTGCGGTCGTTTGATACCAGCTGCGGTAGTTGGTTAGTCTATATAGAGAGGGCAGCATATGGTAGTCAGGGCTTACCCAACGCGGGGTTTCAGGACACCAAAGGCACATTAGCAACACTATGCCCGATGCCACAGTTTGTAGCCAGATGGGGAGTCTCCAGGAGAGGTCAGAGGCCCAGTTCTGAGTATGGTACATCGTCCATGTTGCCGCAATCTAGTTATCCAATGTTAGAATTGTGAGAGCCAGAGTGCACGACAGACAGGCACATCTTACCGCACCAACACCGTAGAAGGTATTATATAATCCCGTGAGGGTTCCTCTCCAAGCAGGATGCGCCATCTCAGCAACATAAACCGGTGCTGCAGTAGTTACGATGGAGGCACCAAGTCCCAGAATGAACCTCCCAACCATAAACCATGCGTGTGTCCTTGAAAGTGCCTGCACGCAAGTTCCAACGATCACCGTGAGCGCCCCACTAAACATTCCCCAACGTCTACCCCAATTATCCGACAACGGCCCGCAAATGAAGCACCCCATGAAATGCCCGATAGAGTACACCGCAAAGACAATACCGGTTGATGATCCGGTTGTTTTCATGTGGAAATAACTACAAATAGTTAGCAATCATAATTGTGACCTACCAACGAAGTGATAATTAAGACGAACCTTTGATATGTTGACATAGCGTTGATCCCCCCCATGAGCGATCCATCATACCCGTTAATGCATGAATTCAAGAATGCTACGAACAGATAGCCGTAGAGCTTAAACATGGATTTTGTCCAAGGACTCGGTTTCTGTGCCAGCAATGCCTTGGTAAAGTCAACATGAGCAACAGACCGGATGTACTGCTGGTCTTTCGATAGCGGAGTACACGACGTTAATGAGGCTGTCTGAGAGTACTCCAGCATTTCGAATGTGTTAGGTGTGATATCGGTTCCTCCGCTCACCCCCGACACCCTTGATCCACTGTAGCCGTCCCCGACAACACTATCACACGGTGTTGTCATCACGTCAACCGATGGCTTGCTCACCATACTCATTCTTTCCAATAGGTTTGACCGTCCAGGGTGAAATTCGCCGGTATTCCCAGAATCCCCTCTTTCCTCTTATGTTCCCCCACTATATTCCAAGTTGCGAAACAAACCAAAAAAAAATAGAATAAAAAAATCAATTGGTAAAAGCCAAAAGAACCCGAATAACGAGGGTTATAAAGTCGACACGGGTTATAGGGAGGAGAATTGCGGCCTAGGGGGGTTACTCTTATTGTTGAGGTACCGGGATCAGCTATTTTGGTAGTAGTAGTGTTAGTGGTGGTGGTGGTGGTGGTGTTTTTAAACGAATATCCTTCCTTCCTTTGGCCAACCTGTCTAGCATATGAAAGGTGCACTAGCAATCCCATAAACTTCTTGAATGGCGATCCCCTGGGGGTTTTGACGGTTTTTGAAGACGTTCCGACCAGGGGCATGCGATTGTCCACATATCTTTCGCTTCGGCTACTTGCCTGCTTGGCTCGTCTGCTTTGGTTGTGTCGTGCCACAAAACCCATGCATGTACAAGTAACTAGGATGTTTATTGATTTATTTCGCTTTCTCTCCAAAGGCGGGGTGAGGGTAGGAGTAGTTTAGAGGGGGGGAGGGACAAGCATCGTACAGCCCAGAACAGTTCAACTACGGTAGCCTACCTTACCACAGCGAGGAGGGGATAAAAGGTATCAATGCGAACATTGGGTTCTTTTTTTTTTTTTTGTATGATACTCGTAACTTGATGCGAGAATACCCGGGGACGATCCTGGATGGTCTGACTTTTGGGTCCAGATTTTCCTTTTCCCTTTTCTCCCTCCCTTTTCTCCTTCATTTTTCATTCATGTCTCATTTTTCTCTCTTTCCCCCTCCATTCTTGCTTTTCTTTAGTACCAGTAGAACTATAATCGATAGTACCACCGATCTTTCCGCCACGCTGACAGTGATGTTGACCTGCTGAACTTCGGTTCACAAGTGATGATGAGGGAAGGGGAAGGAGTCTTGCTGGGGCCGTGAGTACTCCAGAGCTCGGGACAACAGCAAAAACTCCAAGTGCCGTGCTTGAGTACTGTGCAATGTACGGCAAGGCATGTGCACTGTGCTTGGCAATTAAAAGGTCTCCGGACGCTTTGTATTTATTAGCGCCTGTCTTGGCCAAAGCGTCCGGAGACTTTTTGAACCCCAAACACATGCGCCGGTAGCATCTCAAGCGGAGGCGGATTTCCTGATTATGCCGAGAGGTCAATTGTAGCTCTGAGGATTAATAACTAATATTAATACTCCCTCACAATGTAGTATACTTAATAGAATGATACCTATACTTGAACGAATTGCATTATCTAGTACCAAAGCACATTCACGTAGGACAGCATACCAGTAGTACGAGTACTATTCACAGAGGCACGCTTCTCAGTGCCTACGTCACCAAATACCACTCCCTTTCCCCATCCTATATTAAGTTTCTTGATATGGCCGACGGGAAAGTAAGCTCCCCGCTACTTGGCCGGTATTTTCACTTCAGGTATGAACTTTTCTCTTGCAAAATGGCCATATATCACGATGCGGCAGCTAATAGCCTAACAGTGGCAACCGCTGCCGCACACTTCCGCATGGTCATCGCCTCCCACCTTATCGAAACCGGGCGGTCCGGGGGATATCTTAACAGAAACCTGAATGAAGAGTTATAACACTTGGTACAGTACATTTATAGGATCAACGCTGGGACAATATAGTCACACCCGCTGTCCTAGGTCCCGATAGTCCGAATTCGGGTGCTGACCTCGCTGTCTTGTATGAATCTCTGTGAATTCTAAACTTCTTTACACCAAAACCTAACCTGTGGTCCTGGATCACTCGCTGTACCTGACCGATTCTTGGGGTTTCCGCCACTGCAGGAACTGGAATAATTGAACCTCACACTAAGACGTCTAGAATTCCCCTCTTTGGATAAAGGGGAGGAATCACCTCGAAAAAAGCTAACTTTCAGCCTCTACTAAGACAAATAAAAAAACAACACAACAAGCTTTACCACAATTAAGAAGTACTCCAGCTTCCCGACTGTACGGCAGTTGAGGGAAAGAGAGCCCGAGGGAGTCTCCCGCCTCATCACCATTTGTCTCACATTGGCTTATTTATAGCATATATCCCCCTCTGCCAATCAGGCGGAGTAGTGGTGTGTGCTCAAATTTCCTCCTGCTTAGCCGCTAGCTTCCAGATATGGCCAACCATCTGTGCGTGCCTGCGCAGACGAACAAATCAGCTTTAATGTTTGGGCACTACTTGCCTTGGACGAGTGCCTATCTACCGACCTTTCCTTTCCGCCTAGATATGGTGTCTGCTTACTGTAAACTGGAGAAGTCTCTCTCGCTTGTAGCCAAGTCATGTGACTCTCAGGTGACGTTTGCACTCGTCCAATAGCTAGCCAACTGTCGGATATCTCGAGATTCCGCATGAAAGGGAGAAGAAAAAAAACCCGATTTTGGCGTCAGTCCCTTGCCGCGCTTTCCAAATCTTTTTTTCACCGCAGGTTGTAAGAAACAGATTCCCTTCACAGTCGTGCACTAGGGTCCACAGTGAGCAGTTAGCCTCTCTACTTGCAAGAACCCCAACCACGAGGATTTTCTTTTGATTTGATAAAGGTGGGTTTGATGGTAACCCCAGACCATTCTCACCGGCCTGAGATCAAAGCCCAAACACGTGATTCGGCGCCTTGGTGTGATGCTATTCTAGAGGCGTTTTTTGATATTCACAGTCAGTGCCGGTATCCTTGGGTTTGCTACAAGTATTTGGCGTGGCTTACATTGGGCACCGACACCGGCCAGATGTCCGTGCTTTGTGCTTATCGCCTGTTCCCTCTAATGGGCAACACAGGCGCATTTCGCTTGTGGACTTGAAACCTGGATATCCTTGAGCATGATCCCGAGGTTATCATACAAGGGAGGGAGCCATTAACCGGAACAAGCAGGGATATACTTGACTAGTCACACGTGTACTGTATCTTTAAATGACCGCTCAATAATACCCAGTAGGAATATCTGTATGTGATCTAATGCGCTTATAGCAATTTGTGCTACTATCATATAATATACCAGAGATGGTATAACCGTATAAGTGCCAGGGGTCTTTTTTTCGGGCAGGGCAGGGATTGTTTTGCTAGCTAACTACCGATACCCTTATCCTATACGAAAACATCGCCGGGTACTTGTACTTGTACTAGTACTAGTACACTGCCGCTCCAAAGCACTGGTCCTGCAGTTCTAAGTTCCTAATTCTTTGGATGCAGTATTGTAATAAACAATTGTTGCGATTGCGCAACGCCTGTCTTGTCAATACTGCCCTCGTAACTGCCTGACGTTTGCAAAACGGACTGCTATTGCATACTACTAAAATCCCGAGGCGCCGGCCGATTTTTGGCCTGGATGCAATAGTCCGTTTAGCAAACGTCAGGCAATTACGAGTACAGTAATTACTCGAATACAAGAGCAATGTTCTAGGGAGCTGTAATTGACTCTCGTAGCCAGGCGCGGTGTATTTTTTCCTTTTTTTGTCTCAACTGAGGGCTGAGCTTGAGGCGATTTCTCTGCCCCTATCCCAGTGGGGCAGCTACAACGACCTAGTGTCTTGTTCTTGAACCGTAAAGTCTCTTGGAATCCACTATCTCCGCCAGCCCTCCGGATTCTGAGCCAAAGGCTCCTGAAAGGTATCAGAGTTTTCCTGACATGGTATAAGGTCCCCTCACTGGGTTTTCATTAACTGGTATTCGCAATCCTTTTAACCTAACAAATAAAACCTATCCTGGGTGGCGGAGATAGTGGATTTGAAGAATTTACTATATTAGAGCACCGGTACTTACGGTAGTCCACGGTAGCTCATGTCTAATTTTGGGATGATATTAATATGACCTCAGCTACCACCGCCCTCCCAAATGTGAGATATTGGTATGTTAAGCTGGTGTCGTAACTTGAGTTGTCCTCACCACCGTTGCCACGAGAACCACCTTTCCGAATGTTCCCAAATGCTCTCTGGCTTTAGGTTTGCACTCTTTTTGCGTTTTCGTTTACCAAATACGGGATCATGCACACCCCTCCGCTAGATGTGAAACAGTAAAATTCGCAGCAAGACACACTAATCCTGTTTTCGGAGAATTTGTGTACTCGAGCATAAGTATCGTGATTTGTTGAACTTAATGCTTGCTATGATGCTGAGTCACTTGAAGATTACAAAGCTGATATCCATGACCCGAAATAGCTAACTACTGCCTGATCTAGAGGAGTGCACCGGCTGCTGGTTTTATAAGCTCAGCCGATAGAGATATCAGTTATATGCGATAAGATAAATAAAAGTGGTAGGTTGGGACCACAGAAATGTAAAATATGATAGCAGAATCGACGATACAGAGGGGACCATTAGAGTAAGGTATAATTCAGCAACAGAAAAGAAAAGAAAAGGACCTCAGATTGTTGGTATGTCAAATGCTCAACTCTTCAGAAGGGTATTTAGTGGTTGGTTGCTTATAGAAGACCCTGGATATTGGGTATGATACTATCATGGTAACGATATTCTGCATTTTGCTATGGTTGTCTTGAGCACGAATTCCAACTAGTGTATCTTTTGGCTGTGCTTGTTCGATAGGAGTCGGCAGCAAATTTTACCTAAACCTTAGTGCAAACCATTCCTTGTGGCGAGGAAATACAACAAGCGCCGCCAACAGATATATTAGTTACTTGAAATTTGTGCCTAAAGCAGGGTGATTGTATACACATAATAGCCAGAATACCATTATTAAGACAGTACTCGTACAAGCACCAGGCAAGATGTTTTCGTACGAGATTTGCCAAGCAAGTTCGTGGGTGGTGGTAAGAGAAGTAAAAACACCGAACAGCAACCCAGTAAGGTAGCATGTTGCGACGTTTTCCCGTGTAGTAAACTCTATGTTTTAGACATCCCTGTTCTCCTCACCTTGTACAAAAACATACTGTACTTGTATCCCATAAGCAACAAGCTGTCAAACATCCTACCCAAGAGCTAGGCTATTCGCTTACCGTACTAGGGCTCTTAGTTCTTTTCTTTTCTTTTTTCTTTTCTTTTCTTGTCACTGAACTTTTATACCTTGCTCTAATGACCCTGCCACTGTAGTATCAACTCCGCTGTTGTGCTTCGCATCTCTATGGTTGCAACCTTCCACTTTTGTTTATCTCGCAGACTAATCTATTCATCCGTCCGCCTCGCTTGTAGTTTTATACGGGCTCCGGAACGATAACCAAAAGCCACGCGCATCTCACAAACATGTACAGTACTGTAGGGTATTCGCATGGAAAAAACTCCACAAATTAAGAAACCTGAGTGATCCCCTATGATCGCAATGGGTAACCTGTTCCTACTAATGGTGTTGCTCTCCTACAAGCAGGTCCGGGAGCCCACAGGATTGCCAGTTTGCTTTCACCACTACCTGTATTCATAATTTACCTACCTGACTTATTGAGGAATATGTTGTTGTCACTGGGTCCTCAGGAAGTTCAAAAATGAAATCTTAAGATTAACGTGGGGGCGTGGCTACCCGGACCAAAAAGATCAAGCTCCCAGACAAGCTTAGCAACAGTACTCACGCGGCCGAGTGCTGAGTTCGTCACGTAATCATCGATTCCTATTGACCAACAGGAATCGATGATCACGTGACGAACTCAACACTCGGCCGCGTGAGTAGAGTACCCGAGAAGTCGGCCAGGCTTACCTTTAGCCCCGAGCACAGTACGAGGACTGAGCTTACCAAAGCCCCAGAGTTCTTGCCTTGGTGCAACACACATACGGGTAAGTTGCCACAAACAGAGTACAGGTTCGGATTTACGTCCGTTTTAGAAAAACCCCCTTATCGGGAGTTCGATGATCCCACTGGCTGTGGGGTTTTGTGGTCCGATTGTTCGCTTAGGGGATGGGCTATTAGTGCCCCCCAACCTCGTGGGCCCGAAGCAAGGAGGATACTGGCCACTCTTCTCGTTATAGAAGAGTTTTGGAGCCCTGGGAGACTAGCTGACAAATGTTGCTCGTGCTAACTAGCGTGATGATAGTTAGCCGCTATGGAACTAAGATCCTTAGTATGGTAAGGTCACAATTTTAATGCTTGCGGTTATAAACGTAGTTTGTTTCGGGTTTCGAGTGCGGGCCGCACGGGGCAGTACCCGCCCCAGGGTCTAGGTACTCCAAATCAGGTGGGGTAAATTTTGTATTAGTGCTCAGATAGACAGACTATTACTGTATCACAGGTTTCTTCGATCCCTGTTTTCGGGACGACTAGCTGTGCTACTACCGGAGCGCGTTTTCACGTTTGTGGATTCTGGTGTTTGGGTCTGTTGAGTAATTGTTTGGCCCTCTGACCTTGGATATCGATATGCTGTACTGTGCCTGCTCATGATTCGTTTCTGGTTCCCGGATGCTTCTCCCTAGGCTCGAGTGGATTTGGCACCCCGCATTCACCCACACATGGCAGTTACCGCAGATAAACAGGGTGGCGGTACCATCACTCCTAGCTGTCCGGGAACTCGCGGGACCGGACCCCTTGCTCAACCGTAGGAATGCTGTCGCAGCTCCAGATTCCCATGTGAAAGCACTAGCTGAACAGGACAACAGGACACCTAAACCCTGCTCTCAGGCCATCCCTCCCACCAGTGCAGGGGCAAAGCTAGAAGGAGTGCCCCCCAAGAAGGAATAAAGGTAGTAAGAATGAAAAAAATAACAGGAACATAAGGTGTGGGCCTCCTGCGCCCCGACCCCCGAAACGAACTTTGTGGAGGTTACTCATTTGAAGGATTAGCAGCTATGTTGTGAGTAAAGGCATTTTTTGATGCTCTACTTCACAAAATTATTTAAACGGGGAGACTAGAGACATGAAGAAAGGGAATGTGTGAAATCCATCCAGACTGTCTAAAATAGAAACTATTAATACACTAGTAGATGCGATTTGCTCTTACACTGCAAGTTTCATCAGCTTTCCCGCTCCACTTTCCCATACAGTATGCCACGCTGTGAGGGATGAAATTTCTGGGTTTGAGGCATCTGGAACAGCCAGGTGCGACTAACAGCAACAGAGTAGAGGGTGTGGGATCCACCCCTTAGGGCTCTTCCAGGAAGCAGGCCGCTCTGAACCAACCCAACCGGAAGAATCAAGGGGGTTGAAGAGGTTCGGTCTAGCCACTCGGGGGCCTCGAAAATCAACCATTCTGAATTCCTATGATAAGCTCCCCCCAGCATCCTGAGACCCGCGTCCCTGCACGGCCATCATCCATCCATTCATCTCTAGTGCCACTAAGTGTACGCGAATATAGATATTTCGGCTCCATACAGCACCACAGTGGATCATACACTCACTAAGTTAACTAAAACTCAACCTTCTTCCAGTGGTTCGTTACGTGATTAGCTTCCCCGTCGTCAAAGTTTCACAAAGCCGTATAGTATACCAACGTTAACTCTAAAGTTGACCAAGCACCGCGCAACTATAATCGAGCACGCTACGGCATGACCAGAGAAGTCCAGAATTGTCGATACAAAACCCCTGCCCGAATTTTTTTTAAAAAATTTCTATCCTTACCGAGACTCCCCGCTACAAAAAAGCAATGTCAATAACGTGGAATAGGCGGGGCATGGGTGTGCGACTCGGCAAATCTTTTGGTAAGTCGATCGTGGTGTGACACGCACGGACAAATCCAAGCTCTCTGACCAAGATTCTGCGAAAATGGGGTGAATACCGGTGATGGCAAGGTCTATTACCGGCAAACCGGTCGCTCAGTCATTCCCGGAGAGGATACGCGGGAGGCCGTGAGATGCAGGGTTTGCCATCATATCCGGGAGGAGAGAAGGCGAAGTTCGAACTTGAGTTGCATAACTGAGGTGAAGACGCCCCAAGTCAAACAGTCGGAGTTCTGACCGAACGCCGCGGGCAAGACAATGTATGAAACTGTGCGCAAGTGCTGGTGTGTGTAATCAAGCAGGGCGCTTACGTATACAATGCTTGAGTGCCGCATTTCTCACGGCGCCGGGCTTGACCAGCTGACAGGGAGAACTTTTGACCGTGGATTTCAGGTTTCGGCAGACACCAAATACCAGCGCCGGGCTCATACGGTATCATATATACCTCTGAAACAAAATTGCAGGAGGAAAGAGGGCGGAGTTGATCTGTTTATGCACCAGCAAGACATACTCGAGGACATAACTTTCCTTTGTTTTTTGCTGAGCCCAATCCCAGTATGATACCAGTATGCAAAGCGATTGGGGGGCACCACAGTAATAAAAATACCCAGCACGGCACCTTTACACAGAACTTGATGCTTACGAATCTATCTTTCGTTTAACCATCTCTAAACATCGAGGTGGAAAGCGAGGGGGGACGCCATTGCTTATTCCTGACGACTCCGCACGGTTCCGGAAGCACCGTGGACCGGCAGCACCAACTCAACCACTTCGCAAGACAACGTCAGCAAGCCGCAAAGCAGCCATCCCGAACCTGCGGGAACATAGACGGATCGCGATGAACGAATACGGAGAAGGCGAGGAGAGGGAAGGCAAGAAACATGCCACTAAGTGATCCCATGTGAAACCCCCGAGCCCATTATCAATGCAAAAACAGCAAAAGCGGCGATGCCTGCGCAGAAGACCAGTCCTTGGGAACCCCAAACCAGTACCGAAAAAAGACCGGAACAGAAGAAAAATGTGCCAGGACGTTGTGGTTGTCTCTCCTGTAAGGCGCTATGCGTATTCTTCTTGCTTTGTCTCAACCGAGGGCTGAATTGGTTGAATTTGCAATATTTTCCCCTCTAGTGGTGGAGAAGGGTCTAACGCCCCACGATGGCACATTTTTCTTCTATTCAAGTTCATACGATATCTATGGTTCAACACTGACACAGGTGCCGGGGATAAAGGCTTCGTACGGGACATTGGTTTATCTTGCGGGTTAACCTAAATTAACTGTTCGGAAACTTTATCCCTATGCCTTGTATGTGCCGTATTATCTTCTGTTATCCCGATTTCAAACTCTACCACCATCCAACCTCAAGTGATCCCGCTCGCCGGAAACCCGGATAACAAAAAATGCCGTAAACTCTGATAAATCCACCATCCGGGATCTCAATGGAATTCACTGTCTGAACAATAGGCTTAGCGGGGCAAATTAACGAAATTACGAATACCAGTTAATGAGATCCAATGGGCTCATCTTAGATAAATTATAACACGTTTGGAAAACACTATTCCTTCTCGGGGTGTTTTATCTCGGATTGCGAGTGTTAGGGGCCCGATGTCCGATAGTGGATTTATCGAGAGTTTACGGTAATACGGGACGGTATTGTACTGTGACAACCAAGCGAGTACCGGCATGGTATTAGTTAGATCCTCCACCATCAGCTTTCCTCCACCCGAAAAATGTGGCTTTTCTCTCTCCTCCGGCAAGCGTGCCGGAATCGGCCCCACATCTTGGCTTTGGCGTTTTCGAGTGATAGCCTATGTCACGATGGTCAGAAACCCACAGTGACACGAAGCGTATTGCACGGTACTGGCTTTAGGTTACAAAGCAAGCCACCTCCCAGAGGCTTGTTTCGTGCTACTGTGCATTTTGGCTCGCTGTGGCATGCATTGCGTCATCTGGTGGGTTGCCAGGATGGGGGAGAAGGTCGGAGGAGGTGTGATAGATGCCCTGAGCGACAGCTAGAGCACGACCGGGAGTACCGCTTTGTATGTAGAAGATCTCTGAGAAATTTTGCTTCTTGGAAAAGAACCTCCCGGTGTAGAAGCACAATTACGGGCTAGAGGAGGGGTTTGGTATTGGTGGCCGACTTGGGGACACAGCACTGGGTGTTGGGGTAAGTCTAGCGACTCTATGATTGGCTCTCATCTTGAGCAAATCAACAAATAGGGGAGTACCGTCTAGCACTTCATGAGAAATAAGAAAGGATAGTATTGTTATAGTCCCGGTTGCCACAAACCTGCTAACGGCAACACGAAAACCTGCGGGGACTTCCCCCATAACGGTGCGATAGAAGAGAGGTGGAAACCCAGATATATCGGGAAGCACCCGGAGATTAGATCTGTCATTTCGAAAAAAAAATTGAAAAAACGATTATTTGATAGGATGCCCCTACGTAACACCGAATTTAATAGAATGCCCTTATGAAAAAAAGTTTGATGGAATGCCCCTGTAGGGCGAGATATCATATAAGAGAAGGAAAGAGGGTGCAGACCCTATTACCTAGTTGTTCCCATGCATTTTAATATCTAAATTTATAATATCATACCTTGAAGCTGGTCATCTCCTTTGATCTACCGCTCTTATAAATAACTAACTTTCCTCTTCTACTTTCAATCATGGCATTTATTTCTCTTCCAACTGATTGAAATCAACAACGTTTAGCTCTGTGTACTGGAGCAAGGAAACTTGAGGCTATAACTTCAATTACACCACCTTACTGCCGGTTATTGGCATTTTCAAAGAGACAAGACCTTTGCACTCACTTGTGGACACATCCAATACTATGAGTATAGAAGACTTTAAACTCTCATCGGGCATCACCCCATCCCCCAACAGCCTTGTTGTAGCCTTGTCACTAGACCAATCGTTGACACATTTTCTGACTTAAAGAATTTTGCTATGCGCTACCTCTATATAATGGGAGGGGGTGAGCATTAATATAAAAAACATGTAGCCGGGGGTGTTCTATCGAACTGTTTTTTACAAGGGCATTCTGTTGGACTTGATGCTACACAGGGATATCTTATTAGATAACAAGAAATAAATAAAGCTAGAAGAGTATGAGAATAGGAGTCAAAAGTGAGTGAGTTTATATGAGGTAGTGTCGGGTGTTGGCCATGAGATTAGGGAAACTGGTGTGAATTGTGTTGTACGAAGTGAAGAAGATGAGAATTTTATTGAGTGTTGATAGCTAAAAGGAGAGGAAGTTCTTAAGGAAAAAGGGTTCTAGTATCATTATGAACATTGTTTCTTCTTATCGTACTGGGACAAATCCCTTCCTCCGATTTTCTTTTTACAATAAAAGTATCTGCCTTCACTACCCTCTCTTGTAGAAGGGTGTCTATGAGAATCTGAGGGCATTTTCTAGTGCATCAGTAAACCTATGGATAACATGGGGGATATTACAGAATTTTTAAATATTATTGAGCGCTATAGATAAATTTAGGCCACTTCCGCACTGGATCACGAAATTATAAACGATGAACATGTCTTTAATCACTTCCACCTCTACCTCTAGAGGGTTAAGTGCGTGGTGATTCTCTAGCCAATGGAGGGATTTGAAGTGCTTCCATACAAGTAGCTTTGAGAATTGTCTGTTTGAAGATGCCCATTTTTCGTTAAATTTGGTGCTAAATCCTGTGTCAGATGGGAAACTCTGTCCTTTGGCAATGTCGACGGGTGGAGGCCTCTTTTTGCTGGTGGTGCACTAAAAAAGGCGACATGAGTGCCCTACCCAAGCAATCCTTTCATTCGGAGGGTAAACGCAATCGCTTCCGCTGGTCCTAGCCATATTTCCGTTCACATGGCAAATAGATCCTTCCATGGCTGGAAGCCAGGATTCAATTCTCCGGCTCAACACCGCTACCATTATCACATGACTTCATCACATATTCTCACTCGACATTAGGACAGGAAAAGCAAGTTTACATACGATACAGTGCAATATCATACAACACTGCACACCATGGGGGGCTCATAGTAATATTACACAGCGTTGTTGGCTATTCCGGTGTAAAAAGCATTAGATCTCGATGGAGATGAAGAGAGAAAGATTTACACAGGGCGTCTAGGGAAGGAGGGGAAACACCTGGTTAGATTTTTGGGAACACGGCTAACTCGGGCCTGGGCATTGCAGATCATAAAACTATGGGCGCAACTTGGCCCCTCTTCGGTAGTGTCCTCCTCCACACAATCCTCTTCATGCACTACCAAGGCCTCGTATTTAAGTCCTTTGCTCAACCATTCCCCAGTCTCTGCAGGTTGGCTGGCCCAAATCCACTTGTTGTGAGGGAGCTCGATCGGTCAGCTTTTCTGCGGTCTGAGCTACACGGTCAAAGACAAAATTACCCGGCATCGGGTTTTGGAGTGTGAGGTACCGCCCCTGGGAATCGTACTTGGCTATATAATTTGTGTTAAGGCATCAGTGGTATATCATACAGTAACTTACCGTGGTGTTCGGGGGCTGCTTGGGGTTAGGTCCCGTCGGTGCTTCGGGGGGGATTCGTCTAAAGAGTCGTTTTCTAAAGCAGGGAATTCTGAACTACATAGCACACAACCCGATTATTACAGTTTTTACGGCATGCTCCAGGATTCTTCCTCTGCTCACAGCTTGCTTGATAATGGCACCCAACGTATTTGTAGCTGACTGTTGCTGCTAGGAAGGAAGTCGCCGTAAAGCCCCACCATGGCAATGCCCTTTCCTCTGGACTGACCTCACAGACTATCAATGTTCAGAGAACCATTATCTGCTGATCGTCGGTGGCGCATACTTTATCTTTCTCTAGACAAGAGCACTTACCGTACCCGACACATCTTCCCCGCTCCTGGATTCCTGCAGCGGAACACTGGCTCAACACAACCTTTCCCATTACTCCATTTTCTAAACTCACTGTCTTCTAGCACCCGGTTTCCCCCGTCATCAAGTTGGTCCGTTCACACGCCTGGTGCCATCCCTATGGCTCAAGTGGCAATAGCGCGTATAATTCGGCACTCGGCGTTAATTTCTGTCATGGAGCCTACAATATTGTTGATAGGTTTGATATCGCAAGTGACTTGCTGGTGCCTTGAAGATATCTGGGCGAAATTTTATAATCTAAAATCCCTCTTTTCCTGAAAGTTATAGGGGTTGTGTCCCATGAGAGTCTGGCTGTTCTCGGGACGAGAGGGGACCCTAGGCGCTGAGGAACGAGGTGGTACAAGACCATAAGGTTCTGGAGTTGCACATGTGTAGGGCCAATCATTGTGGGTAGTTAGAAAGTTCTCGATAAACGCTCGTTCACCAATGTATTTTACTTAAACCCAGAGCAAAAAAACAAGATTAACTAGCATTAAATGTGTGATCGAAGAATGACTCTGGCCTGCACTGCCCCTGGAACTCATGATTTACGGAGCTATAGACCCTATCTCTTGTTCATGACACCTCTACCCTGACATACTGATCATATCCCTCCAACACAGCTGCGAATAAACAAACATTTTAATAAATTTAACTCCCTGCATCCTTTTACCTTCTTTACCCACGGGCTTATGCAATTTGACTTGTTTTGAACTATCATACTAGCCAAAATTGGAGGCTGTTTTTTTCCATCCCATTAGGGCAAATCAGTCATTGGTCTATCCGCGAGTCCAGGCTATGTTCTAACTTTAACTCCAGGTGCTTGAAAAGCCGTGGGGTAATGCACTTATTAGGATATCGAAATAAAAGGAAGAAAGAAAAGAATACTGTATTTTCAATTTCTTATTTCGTTTTATTTCATTAGTTTTTCAAAAAAAACCTCTTTCATATATTCTACTCATCATAGTGAATCAAAATCACTACTATGGAGTATACTATAAGGCATGCTTAGCAAGAGGGATCTCTTTTTCCTCCCGGATGGAGCATTTTAGCCCCTCATCTTTTTGCTTACATCCTAGCTCCAGGTTCCTTGGTAAATTTTGCTTTCATCAGAACTACTATTATACGCATCTTAAACGCCTCGCATCATACTGTCTTGCCTTTGACTTCAGTTTTTCCTAATTCTTTAACCTTTCTTATTAGTTTCTTTTATTTTGGATATATACTATTAACTTTTTGTGATTAAATTGTTAAAAGGTACCCTTCATTAAACAACGATTTCTCAAAACAACTCACCATTCCGGCCTCGTATGGTGCCCATATGGGCGACTACTCACATATATGCCACTTGTTGCTTCTGGCAATCTCTACTCCATTTGTCTCCCTGGCCACCTTGGTAAAATTTCCCGACCGCACTGAATTTCCTTGTTTCACCTCTGTAGGGAAGAAAATCTAATAAACCACGTGCACTCTCCTTTTATTTCACCCTCAACTACCTCAACCGTAGCAGAACCTTTCTGAAAACCCCCCCTGGGCTATCCTATAGTCTTGGGAATACCACCTTATTCGCCACTAAACATCAATGAGCCCGGTTATTTTCCCGAGTAAAAATCTTCCAGCACATTCACTACGCGTGCCGCCCGGCAAAACTGTGGGAAATTACGTTCCAGGGCAGACTCTCGACTTCATTCAGCTAATCTATCTTAGATAAGATTACGCAGTTTCACGGAGTCTTGGGTGCTAAATTCCTAGGAATCAACAAGCTCTTGTTAGCGTATATAGTGCCAAACATCTCCCGAGAATCGTGGCCAGATTCCATGGCGTTTCCGAATGAGGCGGTCCACGTTTTTTTTGTTAAACCCCCCTACCGTTTGGGGTATAGCGCAGCTCCTATATACAACCGGTTTTTCCCAAATGACGAGAAACCACCGTTAGAGTGTGCTACTGCACCTACAGTGCCAGGATTCTGAAATCGAACCCCGCCTTAAGCCAACTCCGACAACGAACCAGCCCTAACAACAAAGTTTTCAGAGAAAAGCTCAACACTGGACTGCTTAAAACTGACCACCCCCCCCCAATTCTATGAACTCCGCTCTCTTCGATAAAAGTGAGTATTAGTTGAAAATGGTGTGAGGAGAATTTTGGAAAGAAAACTCACTTTAAATTTATGCCAAGACGCTGCTTCCTCTTAGGCATTACCAGGCGAAGGGAAGCGAGTGAACACGAGGGGTGGATTCTTGTTCACAGCTAATCCCAACGGTCTGCTTCCTTTCCACCCCTGGTAAGAGTGCCTGTCTTGAGAGCTGCTATATCACTACTATGGCGTCTTTCACATTTTAGCGGGTTTCCGCTTCATCCCGCGCATTATATTATCAGAGGGACAGCAAGGGTTCGGCATTGATAAATGGCAGTTCTTAGAATTTTTTTTTATCGGGCGAGCCGGAGGCTCTGTTGAATTAGTGCGAAACATAGTCGCACTCCGCTATAAGGAACGCTAAGAGTTCGGGACTTTTTGTTCTTTATAGCGAGGTTTCGGAAGAAATTCCTTGCAGCGAAGAAGGTTCGTATCGGAGCAGGGGCGCAAATTTCCGAAGAGTTCGTTCGTAATAGCGAGGTTTCCCGGATAAATAGTTCCACTATAGCGGGGTGCGACTACAATGTAGCGTCACAGAAAGCTAAACAACTGGGCAGGGCTAGCTGGTATTGGACGAATTGTTTGACCCTTGTCGTCCTGATTCCTGGCATGGGGTTTGGGCTACTATAATCCACATCCTTACCCTACCTAGTTTCCCAACCACACAGAGCCCTCTAGCGGAACTTGAAGGAGTGTACGCCGATGTTTCCTAGGAACAGATGCCCAGAGGTAATGTGCACGATACAGCAGAATCTCCCTTCTAACTCCCCAATTTTTCCCTCGGTGGTGTCCTCCTCAGCGGCTAAGGCTGCCTCCACTCCTACTCCAAGAGCCCGTATTGAATATAATCATCGCTACTTCCTGGATCCGTTTCCGCCGGCGATTTCGCTCAAGTATGGGCGTATCTAGGGTTGTCATTTCCGAGGAAATTCCCGTGGGCTGCCGAATTGCTACTAAGAGTTTCCAGGTGTCTGGGAAATTTGGTGGAAACGCCACTAGCATATTCGAGATGGTTAATATATCTTCAGGAGTAAGAGGGGGAAGGGGGGCTATTTTCTAGGAAGGGGGAGGGAGGACGTGGTATAAGATGGCTTAACTATCCCACTTCTCAAAGGGAATCGTCAGTTACATCTTGCGGTAGCTACACACTCTTTTGTTTCCTTTTAGAGATCTAATATCATGAAGGTCACTGTTGCCATTTTTGCTGCGGCAGCTTCGCTGTCAGCACTTGCTTCTGCACAGGCTGCAGCTTTGGGTCAATGTATGTTTGGTGTCTTTTCCTGAGATTGGTTTTTGATATTATAGTGCTAATGGAATGTTAGGTGGTGCTAGTTACCCCAGACCCACAACTTCCGTTGCCGGAGATACTTCTACTGAGATGCAAGATTGTTCGGAAATCCGCTCACTGCCTTAGGTTTTGCAATTGCTAATAGCAGGAAACTTTCAGATCAGCCCCAACCCTCCCCCAGCACTGGTGCTGCCCCTTCTAAGACGCAAGACTGTTCGGAGATCCTCTCTCCGCCTTTTATGTTTTGCGATTGCTGATAGCAGGGAATTTCCAGATCAGCTCCAACCGACCCCCAGTACTAGTGCTGCTCCTTCTAAGACGCAAGATGGTTCGGACATCCTCCCTCCGCCTTTTATGTTTTGCGATTGCTGATAGCAGGGAATTTCCAGATCAGCCCCAACCGACCCCCAGTACTAGTGTTGCTCCTACTAAGACACAAGATCGTTCGACTATCTACTCTCCCCCTTAAGTTTTTCAATTGCTGATATCGGGGAACTTTCAGATCAGCCCCAACCCACCCCCAGCTCCGGTGCTGCTACTTGCGCAGAAGCAACGAAATTCAAGTACTTTGGAGGTGATTATATATACCCTTTACTCATTCATGGTTGATGAACTAACGAGAACAAATAGTTAACCAGGCCGGTGCCGAGTTTGGATCTAATAATGTTCCCGGCGAATTAGGAACTCATTACGTCTGGCCCGCGACTTCCAGTATTGATGTTTGCCTTCCGTGACATGTCTTTGTGGAACGTGGGATGCTAATCCGTGCTTCAGTACTTCCTTGGTATCGGAATGAATACTTTCCGCATTCCATTCTTGATGGAGAGGTTGAGCCCACCAGCGTACGGTTTAGCTGGGCCCATGGATGCTACATACCTTGCAGCGTTGAAGAAGGTGTGTTACTATGATATGATATGGAGATGAATAAATCGATAACTTACAAGTTCATAGATTGCTACCTACGTGACTGGAAAGGGAGGGCATGCCATCATTGACCCCCACAACTATGGTCGCTACAACGGCGCAATCATCACTGATACCGCTGCCTTCGGTACATGGTGGAAGAACCTCGCCAGCGAGTTTCAGCACGACTCAAATATTATTTTCGGTAATACTCAGTCTTCCCAGTTCATTATTTCACACTTCTAACTTGGGTAGATACCAACAACGAATACCACGACATGGACCAGAAGCTCGTCTTCGATCTTAACCAAGCTTCTATCAACGGAATCCGTGCTGCAGGTGCCACTTCGCAATTGATCTTAGTTGAAGGTAACGCCTGGACTGGCGCCTGGAGCTGGATTTCGAGCGGCAACGCGGAGAGCATGATCCACCTGGAGGACCCTAACGACAACATTGCCTTCGGTAAGTCCCCTAACTTCCCGGAACGTTCAAAACAAGGCTAAGCAATGACAGAGATGCACCAATACCTCGACTCCGGTTCCTCCGGAACGTCCGAGACCTGTGAATCTTCCACTGTTGGCGCCGAGAAGCTTGCTGCAGCCACCAAGTGGCTCCAGCAGAACGGAAAGAAGGGATTCCTTGGTGAAACTGGCGGTGGAAGTAATGATGCTTGTATCGCTGCTGTCCAAGGTGCTCTCTGCCACATGCAACAGGCCGGCGGTGTCTGGATTGGTGAGGCTTTTATCTTCCCCTGAGTGAGGATGTTTGATTACTGACGGTGCTTTTGATTACAGGCGCTCTTTGGTGGGCCGCTGGTCCTATGTGGGGATCTTACTTCCAGAGTATTGAACCTCCAAATGGTATTTCGATCTCTAGAATCCTCCCGGAGGCTCTGATGCCGTTCGTTTAAGGAGTTGTTATTTGGCATGGCTTGGGTTACTGGAGAAGCAAGTTTATCTGTACAAATACACGGCTACTCGGCGAGTGCCTTCATGAAATAGAATTTCTCGCGGAGAGGACCCCTCTCCCGTGCAAACCCTAATTGTTTATTACCTTTCTATTCCCCGTCTCAGAGTCTTCATTTCACGAGGACTTTTGGGCGGGTGACTGTATTTTATTAAATATAGAAGTTTTTAAAAGCACTCTTTGCTAGTGGTGAGGCCGCTTGCGGCTCTAATTAAAGTTTGTGGCCTGCACACTACCTCGCTAGTCATGTCCGATCACTCGACCTTATATTCGAGGCTCTACTTTGTAAATTTGTGTCTAGACCATCCTCATTCACCAGATTCATGCAGTGGTAAATCAGGAGGTACGGCTCTTATCCAAGAAAAGCGCGGCCCCGGGCATCAGCCCCTTTAGCCCTTTTGCGTTCTAGGGTCATGCCTAATTTCGCTAAGGTCTTTACTGTCTCCATTATTTTAATTTATTTATATCTCCAGAACTGGGCCCTCTATCTCCTGTTACTGCCGGTGCTCTCATCGTCCATTCGTTCTCCAGAGCTATTAGCTGTCCGGGGAGACGTTAAGCGCATACGTCCTAGATTGTCCTTTCTTTCTATCCTACTTCATCCTTTGGCAGTTTTCACAGCAGGGGGGTTCATTTGTCCTAAGGGAAGGGAGCCCAACACCGCGAAGCACCCATTCTAATGAAGGTATTGGGTTCGCATGTAAATTTGGAGTAACTCGAGCTCGATTAAAGAAAGGCGGTGAATCACAGGCGGTTTTTAGACTTTGCCTTCATCCCCTCGCTCTGCGGCCAGGAAGACAATGGCAAAAAAGGAGGAATAAACCTCAAGGGAAAATCAAAAATTAAGCAGCCCAGGTGCCCGAAGACAGCTGACGTAGTACCAACCTTTGTAGTGCAATAAAGGTGGGGCGCCACGAGGATCCATCAAGAGTGAGCGGTGGATCCTGCTACTAGGTAAGTATGAGGAGAGAAGATGGGGTGGGGAGAGGGAGGTATTTATAGAGGAACGGCAAGGATGCTAAGAGTTTGAGAATTTTGGCCGACTAGCAATGAAAGGGTTGGGGTTAGCATTGGGGGTTGGCGAGTGATGGAGGGCTGGGTAGACTATGGTGATGAACTTTGTATTAATCTCGCCTGGAATATAGTAGGCTACTATTGATTTTTTAGCACCAATGGAATATTTAACTTTCATGCATGGGGGAGGAACCCGATGAAAAAACAAAAGAAGAGAATGGGCCGAGCAGTATGTGGCCCAGGAGCCCTTGTTAAACCATAGTCGTGAGCATGAATTCCACGAGAAGAAGTCTGGGAGTAGCTAATCCTACTATGATACTCATATCACGCTGCAAGATTGGGGAAAAAAAGAAAGAACAACATCTGGACATCATATCACTAATGGATTAAGGGGGGATGAAATCTGAGTATTGGAGAGAATAGAGTGGGGAGAAGTAGTCCTGGATGATGCATTTACACAAACAGGGAATTGGATATTTGGGGGAGATAGCGTATTGTCTGGTTAGTGAGTATTGAGGGTTCTTTTGAGGGGTGTTCTAGATACGCCAACTGCTTATGTTAGCTCGTTCTCGATAGACATTTGAGTATAGCATTCACTCTCAAATTCCAAGGCATAATATATCAGTAGCCTGAAGGAGCCCCACAATGCTAGAGTTAGATGCGCGGTCTGATAAAACCATTGAATAAGGATGTGGTTCCAATCCCAGCTTCTCATAAGACCTCACTTAAGGCGGTTATTGAGGCATTAGTTTGGGATTCTGCACCCACAATTACACGGGAGATATCCCGGTTACTACCGTATTGGAGGTTTTTGTATTTTTGGGCTCTTGCCTTTATCCCCTCGCTCTGCGGCCAGGAAGACAATGGCAAGCAAAAAAAA